>Ga0210123_1000047_pt1 | contig 69634 bp, 59 predicted proteins | sample Muzzi_PWB_D2_FD_185535 | JGI IMG/M metagenome (GOLD analysis project Ga0210123, IMG submission 185535) | Wetland microbial communities from San Francisco Bay, California, USA, that impact long-term carbon sequestration - Muzzi_PWB_D2 (SPAdes) | ecosystem: Environmental > Aquatic > Marine >... | reverse complement strand
CCAAAATATTTGGCAAGAACGGAAACAACCTCATCCCGGTTAAAATCCCCAACCACCGATATTTCCAGCTCCTCAGGTTTAATTGTGGAATGTACCCAATGTTCCAGGGTCTCAAATTTCAGGCCGGCGACCTCGTCCCAGGCCGGCAGGCCAAAATGGTCGTTGTCATGGGCTAAGAACGGTTGTATCTCAAGGGGGACGGCCCCTTCTATTTCCTGGCCGAGTTTTTGATACATCAGCTCTAAATTTTCCTTTACTGTCAGAAAAACATTCTCCCGAAACCCCGGGTCCAGGAGCAAGGTATATAAAACCTGACTGTAAAGTTCAAAATCTTTGCTGAGTCCGGAACCTGTCCAGGCAAAGGCCAAATCATCGACACGGAAGGCCATATTAAGAGAACTGCCGTCAAGCAGCGCATCGACAGCCGACTGGGGTAATTTCCCACTTCCTGAACCATTGACTATATCCTCAACCAGTATTGCCATTCCAGGGAGTGGTTCCTGCTGCTTACCGGATCCGAAATTGGCGCGCACACGTATTCTGTTTTCTTCAAAGGAGGTCTTTTTCAAATTAACGATCAGTCCGTTTTGAAAGACCAGCCTTTCAACACCGATATCCGGGAAAACGATCTGTTCCGGGACGGAGCCGGGCAAGGCTGGCGGCTGTAGATAGGGAAAGATGCTTTGTTTGCCACTGATCGATGCTGTTACCGGTTGCCGCATCGATTTTCGATAAATAAAACCGATATCGGTTTTCCCATCTTCTCCCAGCCTGACATCCCCTGTTACAGAAACTAATCTGCTGCTATGCTGCCAGAATTGCCGGAATGCTTCCGTGACTTCCGTTGCCCTGATCTCTTTGGTAAGAGGTCCATAGAGTTCCTTTTCCTGTTCTGCGGACTGGAACACACGATTATTGTTCACATCGGCTATTATTCTCCGGGCGATAGTCCTGGAATCAACAGAATCGGCAGTCAAAACTCTGGCATCCAGTCGAGCCAGAATTTCCTTTTTGGCCCGTTCCACCTCACTTTTGTCAAATCCGTACAGGATGACCTGGCGCAGGACCCGGACAAGAGAGCTTACAGTCTGCTGCCAATGCACCGCGTCAACCTGTGCTGATAACGACCCATAACCAAGACGATTGACAATATCGCCAGAGTAATACCCGGCGTGGGCAAAAGGTACTTTCGTCTCCTCCTTAAGTTTTTGCAGTCTGTAGTTCATAATTAATGAACCGATAATACGCAGCAGTTCTTTTCTCTCGAGGACCTGAGAATCATTCTCCTGTGGCCGCTGCCAGTAGGTTTCAATTGTGACATTGGTTATCCCAAGCTCCGGCTCAAAATGATAAAACGATTCGGTTCCCCGTCGCGTCAAAGTACCAAAATCAGGGCATTGAGGACTGGGACCGGAAGGTTTAAGCTTGGCAAAATGCTTGTTTATAAGAGCAGCCGTCTGCTTCATACTTATGTCGCCGACAACGACAAGGACCATGTTTTCCGGTCTGTACCAGGCATCATAGAACGATTTGAGCTGATCGTGATCCGCTCTCTCCAGCGTCTCTTTGGTACCAATCGGCATCCTTTGCGGATACCGGGTGCCCTCAAGGGCAAAATCGATTTTGGCAACCCGGGCACGATATGCCGCGGAATCCCGTGCCCGTTTCTCAGCGAGGATTACCCCCCGCTCTCCATCTATTTCCGACTTAAGGAGTAACGCCCCCCTGGCGTAATCGGCCATGACCAGAAAACCCGAATCGAGATCTTTTTCGGATCCGTTCGGGAGTATGATATTGTAGATCGTCTGGTCGTGCATGGTATGGGCATTGGTGTCGCCGCCAAAATTCATCCCTATGGATTGAAAATAATCGACCAGGCTGCCAGGTGGAAAATTCTTCGATCCGTTGAACATCATATGTTCGAGATAGTGGGCTACCCCTCGCTGCTTCTCGGTCTCATTAAGGGAACCAGCCTGCACGTCAAGGAAGATGGCAACTCTGTCCTGCGGCACGCTATGGTGTTTGAGAACATACCGAAATCCATTTTCCAGCCTTCCGCGAACCAGTGATGGATCAGGCGCCAGATCACTTAGCTCTGAGGGCCAGGTAGTTGTAAGACAGCTGCCAGGGGAGACTTCGGTTGAGGCAGATACCAGTGCAGAAAAACCTGCCAAGTACAGAATAAGGACGATAGAAGATACAATTTTTGACAAATAACCAAATTTTCTGCGTAAATGGACCACTTTTCCCCCAACATACATACGTGCGAGAAGAAGGTTTCTCCGTTTGAAGAGGACAGCCTTTTCCTGTGCCTTCAATAAACAGCACCCACAAGGCACGAAACCCTATTTAGATGCTGCGGCTTTGGCCTTGATCCAGCCAAGACGAATAAAGTACTGCTGACCGCCGTCATGCCATTTGAGACAATCTGTATCCTTCTGCTTTACCGGATATTCTGTTCCGCTCTTTTTATCAACGCGGCAGATACCATGTTCCACACTCTCCAATCGAAAATATCTGCAACTCAGGCAGATCTTTTTAACACCTTGCATATCTATTTCCTTTTCGCCTCATGCTCATCATATTTTTCTGCGGATAAGAGATCAAAAAAATTAAATTCTTCGGCACCGCTCAGATATTTCTCCAGCGGAAGAAGGTCGACGACAGGTCCTGAAAAGCCAAATTTTTTCATATATCTTCCAAACAATTCTTTTGAATCTTTCTCAATTCTCGGATCTGCACCAGCGAAGCGATTATAGAGAATTGCCAGAACATTTATCCGTCGGGACCTGGCCAGAGCCAGTGCAGAGAGAGTGTGATTGATTGAACCGAGTCGCGAACTGCTGACCAGAATGAGTGGATATTGCGCAGCTGCAAAATAATCGAGCAGTGTCTCCTCATCGTTAAGCGGCACAAAAAGCCCCCCCGCGCCTTCAAGAAATACCAGCTCGTACTGGGTAAGCAGGGTATCGGTTGCCTGTCGTATCTGGCTGCAGTCAATTGATCTGTGGTCCAGTTTCGCGGCCAAATGCGGAGAACAGGGAACAGGAAATACATAGGGACAGGTCAGGCCGTTTAAATCAGATGGCTGCAAGTCAATGCCCATAATCTGTCTGTGCCGGACGATATCCTCACTCAAACCGTTGCAGCCTGTCTGAACTATTTTCTGGGTGATTGTTTTAATCCCTGCGGTTAGAGCAGACCTGGCAAGAAGCCCGGTAGCAATCGTTTTACCTATATCAGTATCTATGCCTGCAATACTATATACTTTCGCTTCAGCCATTTCTGTGCGTTCTTTTTTTTGCAACCACAAAGGTTGAGACATAGGTAACCGGCAGTCCCATCTCCGTTGCGAATCGAGAGTGATACTGCTGCTCAAATTCCTTGAACCTTCCAGGCAGCCATTTCGTGCGTCTGATGCCACCAACACCGGTCTGCCGAATATGCCGGAGTACTGCCCTGACATTTGGAAAGTAAATGCGTCTGCTTTCCTCCTGCAGAATATCGATGTCAAAATTATCCTGCAGCATTGCCAGAAGTTGTTCTCTGTTTTTATATGGCAGGCTGCGTCCGGTAAGAGTGCTGATTTCTTCCATCGTACCCGGGCCGAAGATAGAAAAGATCAGATACCCCTCAGCTTGTAGCGCTCGGTGAATTTTGTTGAACAATGCTGGCAAATCAGCAATCCACTGAAAAGTAGCTGAGGAGAGGACCAGCCCCAGGTTTCCAGGCAGCCCGCATTTTTCTATGTCCCCCGGCAAAGTCTCAACCCGGTCTACCCACTGGGCAACACGTTCACCGGTTACAGTGCAAAATTCCGGGACTATATCGTTGAGATACATTGTTTCTATTTTTTGTTTTCCAACCAATAAATTCGTTAAAATCCCTGTGCAGCAGCCGATTTCAAGAACCCTTGAGTAATCTATGCGGTCACAGCCTTGAAGAAGTGAAATCAGCTGACGGCTGATCTCCTTCTGGACGGTTGCATGCTCATCATAGGTATCGGCACTCGCCCTAAATGATTCGGCAATGAGTTGCTTATTGAGCATCTGGGAATCGGTTGTTTTCAAAATGTGTCACCCGAGAACCTTTTCAACCTTTTGGCAAGGCATCGGAAAAGCCGAGTAAATGATCCCAGCTCTGAACACTATAAAAAGGAAAATGAAATCCCCGAAGCACCATTACCCTCCTTCCCTGCCAATAGTTATATTGGTTGATCGATGGAACGATCATATCGTTTTCAGAGATAATGATCTCGTTGTAGATCGATTTTTCAACAGGAAGGCAGGTGACGATCGATTGTAATGCAGCCAGTTCTTCAGCTTGGTCTTCTAGAGTGCGTTGCGGCTGGTTGCTGAGAAATTGGGTGAACGTCTTTTTTTCCCGGCACATCCTTTGATAGAATTTACGCCGTGCTCTTGAATTATACTCTGCCAGGGTTGCATTGAAAATCCTTGTCGGGATGCCGTACCGGTCATCAATCGGGCATAGTGTCCCATTGATGGCGATGGTTCTGTGAAAGATTTGTCCTTGCCTGCCAAAAAGTTTCTGCCCAACCCATACCCCCATCGACCAGCTTACCAGCATGACATGTGCATACGGCTCTATTATCCCCTGAAGATCGAGGTGGCTCGGCAGCATACGGTAGTCGTAGAGCATGTACACATCGTATTGGCTACTGGTGAGCGATCGAAAAGGAGTACCGTCCATGCCCCAGCCGTTGCAGAAAACGATAAGCTTGTTCCGATCATCTTTATGTAACCAGGAAGCTTCCATCCTCTGTCACGATTATAGAGAAAAACGGTGTCGCAACTCGGCAATATCCCGGGCTACCATGGCGATATCGGCCCAGACCATATCGGCAGTGAGCGACAGGCGGAACCTCGCCGTACCTTCGGGAACAGTCGGAGGCCGAACCGGAAAAATAAGATATCCCCTTTCCTGCATCGCCTCGGCCATGGCTACCGCCAGGCTGTCATCGCCAAGCATTACCGGAATAATATTGGTTGAGCCGTCGGTTTTGAGCTGATGATCAATCAAATCCTGGCGAAGACGGGATGAGAGAGCTTTGAGTTCCTTTCTTTGGGTAGAGTAGCGCAACATCTCCTGGAAAACAAAATGGTTCCAGGAAAGCACCACGGGTGGAAGCGCAGTCGTAAAAATCAGTGAGCGGCTGTGATTAATCAAAAAAGCCCGAAGCGTCGCGGAACAGAGGGCAAAAGCACCAACAGAAGCAAGCGCTTTGCCAAAGGTGCCGACAAAGAGATCAATAGCTTCAAGCTGACCCTGCTCTTCTGCTATCCCGAGTCCATGAGAGCCATAGAGACCAATACTGTGTGCCTCGTCAAGGTACAGCATGCAGTCGTATTCCTTTTTCAATTGGACCAGTTGCGCGAGGTCGGCCACATCTCCATCCATGCTGAACACCGACTCGCTGACTATAATTACCTTATCAAATTCATGCCGATGTTTTCTAAGCAACTGGTCCAGATGCGTATAGTCGCAGTGGCGGTACCTTTTATGCTGCGCAAGGCATAGACGCATGCCGTCCATAACGGAGGCATGGTTGAGTTTATCCGACAGGATGAGGTCTTTTTTACCAAGAAGAGCAGGGAGAATACCTATATTCGCATGGTAGCCCGAATTAAACAGCAGACAGGCTTCCTTTTTGTAGGTTTCTTTTAGGGTTTTTTCGAGATGATGGGCATTTTCGCTGTCCCCGGTCAGAAGGCGTGAGGAGGCAGCGCCCAGACCAAAACTGTCAAGCAGATTATCCCCGGTCATGGCCCCGTAAAATTTTTGTTGCAAGCTGCTGTTGCCAGCCAAGCCAAGATAGTCATTGGAGGAAAGGTTCAACATCTGCCGATCGCGGTAGATGATATGACAGCCATTGCGCCCGGTGAGCGGTTTGAATTGGCGCATACGCCCCTTTTCTTCCAGCCGGGCGAGCGATTCTTCATACGAGCTGTTCATAACGCCAACTCCGCCTCGATCACCCGACATATGGCTTTTGTCAGGGTCTGCAGGTCCTCGTCACAAATAACATAAGGAGGCATGATATACACTAACCTGCCGAAGGGCCGAACCCATACGCCGTTATCGACAAATCTTTTTTGTATCCGGGCCATCATAACCGGCTCAGTAAGTTCCACCACGCCAATCGCTCCCAAAACCCGGACATCCCGCACCCCGTCAAGGCGGCGGCAGTCGGCAAGCCCCTTTTCCAGTCCCGTTGCTATCCGCCGGATATTGCTCCTCCAGTCGGACTCCAAAAGGAGCTTGACGGAACGAATCGCCACGCTGCAGGCCAGGGGATTGGCCATAAAGGTTGGTCCATGCATGAAAACCCCCGGTTCCCCCCGGGAAATCACATGGCCGACCTCTGCAGTGGCCAAGACTGCGGCAAAAGACATATAGCCCCCGGTGAGGGCCTTACCGAGACAGAGGATATCCGGGGCAATGCCGGCGTGATCACAGCCGAACAACTCCCCGGTTCGGGCAAAGCCGGTCGCAATTTCGTCGGCAATAAGCAGCACCTCATACCTGTCACACAGTTTTCGAACCTGCCGGAGATATTCCGGGTGATAGAAACGCATTCCCCCGGCACCCTGGACGATAGGTTCAAGAATGACCGCACAGATTGATTGATGATGTTCGGCGAGAAGGGAGGTAAAGGAGCTGATATCCGTTTCATCCCAGTCATCCGAGAATCGGCAATTAGGCATGTCAGCAAAAAAATACCGGGGCAGGATGCCCTGATAGAGCTGATGCATGCCATTCACCGGATCACAGACCGCCATGGCATGAAAAGTATCGCCGTGATAGCCGGACTTGATGGTCAGAAATCTGTTTTTTGCGCTTTGGCCCAGAGAATAGCTGTACTGTATTGCCATTTTCATGGCAACTTCCACCGCCACCGAGCCGGAATCGCAGAAAAAGATTCGATCAAGACCGTCGGGGACGATATTAATCAGCAGCCGGGCAAGCTCTATGGCTGGCCCGTGGGTCAGCCCGCCGAACATGACATGCGCCAGTTTTGCTGCCTGTCCCTGTAGCGTACTGGTCAGATGTGGATTGTTGTAGCCGTGGATGACCGACCACCAGGAGGCCATGCCGTCAATAAGTTCCCTCCCGTCCTGCAGCCTGATCCGGACCCCTTCAGCCGTATCTACCAGAAAAACATCAAGCGGATTATCGATTGATGTATACGGATGCCAGATATGGCTGCGATCAAAGTGCAGCTGTTCGGCAGTTGCCTTATCCACGCGGCTCGGTGCTCCCATCAGTCACTTCTTGGATTCCTCTGCCACATCAAAACCGAGCGCCCGGAACATCTCGATATCTTCATTGAGACTATTGCCAACGGTTGTCAGATAATTGCCGACAATTGCCCCATTCGCTCCTCCGGTGAAACAGCGTCTTTGGTCCTCACCCAGCAGATTCCTCCCACCGGCCAGTCGAATCACGGCCATCGGATTGATGAACCGGAACATCGCCACACAGGTTAACACCTCGGCGACACTGAGCGGCTCAAGATCGGCAAATGGTGTCTCTTTAATCGGGGTAAGAATATTAAGTGGGATGGAGAGAACACCCAACTCTCTCAGTTCAAATGCCAACTCCAGACGCTGCTCAAGACTTTCGCCCATGCCGATGATGCCGCCGGAACAGACCTCCATTCCAGCCTCACGGGCAATTTTTATAGTTGCCACCTTCTCATCCCAGGTATGACTGGTGCAGACCTGGGGGAAGTAACTCCTGCTCGTTTCCAGGTTGCAATGATAACGGGTAACCCCCATCTCTTTTAATTTTGCCGCCTTCTCGGGAGTAAGAAAGCCCATTGAGGCACAAAACGACAGATCGGTCTCTTCCTTGAGGCGTTGATAGAGCTTTCTGAATTCCTCAAGATGTTTTTCCGACACCGATCTGCCGGCGGTGACCAGGGAAAATCTTTGCACCCCGTGCAGTTCATTCTCCTTTGCCAGAGCGATAGCCTGAACAACATCAACGACATCATAGTTGATCACCTCGACGTCATAGTGTGAGGACTGCGCACAGAATTTACAATCTTCAGAGCATTTGCCCGATTTGGCGTTGACGATGGAACAGAGATCGAGACTGTTTTTATGCAGCCGCTGTCGCAGCTCATCCGCCGCCTGATATAGCTCCGCCGGTTCGGCTTCTCTTGCCAGCTCTAAAGCCTCGACAAACTCCAGGTCGCGGCCGGCCAGGACCTGGTTCATATATTTTTCAATCACCTGAAACTCCATGCAGCAGCGACTCCTTACAAAAAATCGAGCGAAGTCCACCGGGTACCACCTCCCGGAAGTACGTCTCTATAACCTTCTCACTTCTTACTGATCATCTCTACACATTGAGACAGGGAGGCCGGTGTGTCAAATTGTAAGGAGGTCACTTTGGTTCCTTTTGGAACAATTTTTCTCATCATTCCCTTCAGCACTGTTTTGGGGCCGACCTCAATAAAGGTATCCACCCCCTCCGCCAGCATCGCTTGAATTATTTCACACCACCTGACCCGTGAAGCAATCTGGTTGGCCATCATCTCTTTGATACTGTCGACATTACGCTCATTTGCCGCAGAAACGTTGAAATAGACAGGAATCTGCGGTGATTTGAATTCGATCTCGGCCATGAAGCTGGCAAAATCTTCGACGGCGTCTGCCACCAGCGGACTGTGATTGGCAACACTTACATTAAGCGGGATGACCTTTCCACCTCGTTCGTTGGCTACCTTGCCAACCGCATCCAGGGCATCAAATGATCCGGAGATGACTATCTGCTCAGGGGTATTGTGATTGGCGGTAGTGACGGCGCCAGTGCCCTTATAGTTTGCGATAATTTCATCTATGGTAGCAATATCCAGCCCAAGAACCGCCCGCATGCCACCTGGATTCTTCGTTCCCTCCCGCTCCATGAGGGAGCCTCTCTTCCTGACCAGTTTCATGGTATCCTCTGCTCCGATGACTCCTGCTGCACAGAGCGCAGAGTATTCTCCTAAACTATGGCCGGCAAAGCAACTCACGGCAAGATCTCCGCCGAGGGCATTTTTAAAGGCTTGCCAGCAGATAAGATTGGTAATGGTGATGGCCGGTTGCAGATTGGTCGCTCTGGTCAGTTCTTCCATGGGCCCATCGCTGCAAAGGCCCCCGAGATTCAGTTCGCAGGCTGCCTCGGCCATGGCCCAAAGAGCACCGCATTCGGTATCCGTCTTGACAAATTCTTGACCCATGCCCAGATATTGTGATCCCTGACCGGGAAAGAGAACGGCTATTTTCATTAATTTTTCCTCAATTTCTGATTTCTTGAATCAATGATATTAACGAGTAAAAAAAGACCAGCGCCGACACATATTGCCGAATCGGCGACATTGAAGGCCGGCCAGTGATGGCTGCCCACATAAAAGTCGAGAAAATCGATCACTGAACCAAATCGCAGTCTATCGAGCAGATTGCCGGCAGCCCCTCCGGCAATCAGTGCCAACGGCCAACTGTAGAGACTGTTTACCTTGCTCAATTTCTTGTAAGCATACGTCAATCCAACCATGGCGGCCAAGCCTACTCCGAGGAAGAAATAGTGCCGCCACGGGGAATCGAGTCCTGCAAGCATGCTGAAGGCGGCACCGGTATTGGTGACATAGACCAGATTAAAGAAGCCCGGGATAATCTCCCTTGCTTCATACAAATGCAATGCGTCGACGATCAATGTCTTGGTCAACTGATCGGCAAGAAGCACCCCTATAATAACAGCGGAGTAGACCACGTTCTCTGCTCTCGTTCTAAGCTTTTATCTCGGAGATCACGGCCGAGCACCGGTCGCATATCTCCGGATGGTCGATATTGGCTCCCACACTGGTCGAACGAGTCCAGCACCTGAGACATTTCTCGCCCGGTGCCGGCTGAACCTGGATTTCAAATCCAGGTATCTCTTCACTGGTATAGCGTACTCCGACTTCCGGGCTATCTTCCAGCAGCTCCGAAAGTTCGGATATGATGGCGATTTCCTTGACAGTTGCCCATTCATCCCGCAGAAACACCGCCAGTTCCCCTTCAGCCTTGACCAAGACTTCAGCCTCCAGAGGATGGCCGATCACTTTCTCCTTCCGGGCAATTTCCAGGGCTTTCATCAGCTCGGAACGTACCCTGATCAGCTTGGCCCATTTCTCCATCATCTGTTCGTCACAGTCAACTTTGTCTGCCGGGGGAAATTCGGCAAAGTAGATCCTCGCATCAAGCGGTCCGTTTTCCGCACAACCATGGAGTGCATCCCAGGCTTCTGCGGCAGTAAAACAGAGGATAGGACCCATCAGACGAAGTATCCCGTCCAGAATTTTGTAGAGAACCGTCTGGGCCGCTCGCCTGGGAAGTGAATTCGTGCCCGAGGTATAGAGACGATCCTTTAGGATATCGAGATAAAATGCACTCATGGTAGTGCCGCAGAAATAGTTTAACCCCTGATAGATGCTATGAAATTCATATTTTGCATATCCCTTGGTTACCTTTGCCCGCAGTTCCTCAAATTTTGCCAGCGCCCAGCGATCAAGTTCCGGCAGATCCTCCACGGCAACACTGTGCTGCTCGGGTTGAAAATCGACGAGATTACCGAGAAAATATCGAATAGTATTGCGTATTTTTCTATAAGCGTCGGAAACATGTTTGAGGATTTCATCGGATACCTTGATATCGTCCTGATAATCTTCACTGGCAACCCAGAGTCTGAGGATTTCCGCCCCGTACTTCTCAATGACCTCGGAGGGAACGACAACATTGCCTACCGATTTGGACATCTTCTTTCCCTGACCGTCAACGACATAACCATGAGTGAGCACTCCTTTAAACGGTGCCCGAGCCCTTGTCCCTGTGGAGGTAAGCAGAGAACTCTGAAACCAGCCACGATGCTGATCACTGCCCTCAAGATAAAGATCGGCCGGCGAATGAAGTTCCTCCCTTTTTTCACAGACCGCCGCGTGACTCACTCCGGAATCAAACCAGACGTCGAGGATATCGTCTTCTTTTTCAAATTGTTTGCTGCCGCACTTGGCGCAGACCGTCTCGGGGTTGAGAAAATCACCCACCTCATGGCTGAACCAGGCATCGGCGCCCTCACGTTGAAAGAGCTCGTCAATTTTTTCGACAAGGTCCCGGTCTTTGACAATTTCACCGCAGGATTTACAGCTGATCACGGTGAGTGGCACCCCCCAGCTGCGCTGGCGGGACAGACACCAGTCCGGGCGCCCCTCCACCATCGAGTAAATACGTTGCATGCCCCAGGCTGGAGTCCATTGCACGCTCTTAATCGCAGCCAGCGCCTTTTGGCGGAGCTGATTATTTTCCATGGAGATGAACCACTGCGGTGTGGCTCGGTACATTACCGGTTTTTTACAGCGCCAGCAGTGCGGATAACTGTGGTTGATGGTTGCCTCGTGGACAAGGGCGCCGGAAGCTGCCATGTCCTGGTTAATTGTTTTGTTCACCGCCGGTACTTTCTGTCCGGCATACGGACCCGCCTCCCCGGTATAGACCCCATCGCCATCAACCGGTGAAAGGACCTCAAGGCCATACTTCAAACCGGTCAGATAGTCATCCGCCCCATGACCTGGAGCGGTATGGACACATCCGGTCCCGGCGTCGATGGTTACATAATCTGCAAGAACCAGCAGGGAATCCCTGCCCATAAAAGGATGCATGCATTTCCGGTTCTCAAATGCATTCGCGGCGAAGGTCGCCTTGATTGAATACTCGTTTCGGCCGGTTTCAATCATGACCTTTTCTACCAGATCATGGGCCAGAATCCATGTCTCATCACCCACCTGGACCGCGGCATAAAGGAATTCAGGATGCAGGGCGACAGCCAGATTTGCCGGCAGAGTCCATGGGGTGGTCGTCCAGATGACAAAATAGACCTCGTCTCCGGCAAGTGAGGCATCGACATCCGACAGATCGGTGGCTGCCTTGAATTTGACATAAATAGATGGTGAGGTATGATCGTGATATTCGACCTCCGCCTCGGCAAGCGCTGTCGAACAGGTTGAACACCAGTAGACCGGCTTTCGATTGCGGACGACCGCATCGGAAAGCAGAAAGTTGTTAAATTCCCTGGCGATGGTCGCTTCGTAGCCGTAATTGATGGTCAGATATGGATTTTCCCAATCACCTAAAATTCCCAGCCGTTTGAACTGCTCCTTTTGAATTTTGATCCATTTATTGGCATAATTTCGACAAGCAGCCCTTTTGGCAAGTTTAGGGATGGTCTTTTTCTTTTCCCCGAGCTCCATATCAACATTGTGTTCAATGGGCAGGCCGTGGCAATCCCAACCGGGGATGTACGGGGCATTAAAACCGGCCATCCTTTTGGAACGTAAAATTATATCTTTCAGGATTTTATTGAAAGCTGTGCCCAGATGGATGTTGCCATTGGCATATGGAGGACCGTCATGGAGGACAAAAAGCGGCTTGTCTTTGGCTCTTTCCTGCACCCTGAAGTAAAGCTGCTCTTTTTCCCATTGCTTGAGAATGAGCGGTTCTTTCTGGGCGAGATTAGCCTTCATCTTGAACCCGGTTTTCGGTAGATTAAGGGTATCCCTGTAATCCATTATCGTCTCCTTCATACCTTTCTGCTGGCTTTAAAAAATGAGCAATTGTCGCCAAAATACCCGATTTATTTACAGTAACTCCGATGTGGAATCGTAAACGGTCAAACACACAACAATAACAACTGCAGGTGAAGTTGCAAGAGTATTTTGCTTGATCTTTATGACCCTCCAGTTCGACGCCCTGACGCCCTTTTTTTGATTAATTTACGATCAAAGTATTTAAAACAGTTTTGTTTCATGAGATGCATTGCGTTTAGCCAAGGAATACTTTATATTTTTTATGGAGTTATATTAATTTGACAGCCATTCGGTTTTTTTGATCTCTAGTGTAAAAACTGACTCTTTTCCCCTATAAGTTGCCCAGCCCGGTAAAATTGAGATAGATGAACAGCCCCGTGAGTAATCCTCCTGAAACGATGATTGAAATGATCAAAGTTTCAAAAAATTATCCCCCCGATGTTGTCGCTTTAAAAGATATCTCCATTTCGATTAATAGCGGTGAGATGTTTTTTGTTATTGGTATGAGTGGCGCCGGGAAAACGACCTTATTGAAACTGCTCTGCAGTATGGAGCTGCCGAGCAACGGCCTGATTGAGATTGGCGGAAAACCAATTCACAACCTGAAAGGATTTAAACTGGCCAGGCTTCGGCAGAAGATTGGAGTTGCCTACCAGGACTTCAAACTGTTGACCGACAGAACCACCGCGGAAAATATTGCCATCTCCATGGAGGTTTCGTACAAAAAACCGCAAATGATCAGAAACAGAGTCCGCAGTCTGCTCGAGCAACTCGACCTGGCCGACAAACACGATACAATCACCGGAGAACTCTCCCGGGGGGAACAGCAGCGGGTAACCCTGGCGCGAGCCATCGCCAATTCTCCAACCATGATCTTAGTCGACGAACCGACCGGAAATCTTGATGCAACAACCACTGAAAAGGTTATGCAATTATTGACAAATTGTAACAAAGCCGGAGCAACAATCGTTATAGCCACCCATGACGAATCCATTTACCGACATACACCTCACCGGATCATGGAGCTCCGCAAAGGACAGTTGCATGCCATGGTAGGGGGGAGAGCGTCATGAGCTTCTGGCTTACCGTTATCCGCCAAGTCGGTCGAAATTTACGCATGACCTGGGGCTCCCAGCTGATGACCCTGCTGACGGTCAGTCTCTCCGTGCTGATTTTCGCCTTTTTCTACCTCATCTATGCCAACATGCTCAATCTCGGCGACAAACTGGATGATGACCTCAGCCTGATTGTTTATCTCGAAGAGGAACCCGGCCCGGAACTTCAGCAGCAGTTGCGGAATAAAATCAACACCTTTGACGAAGTGGAGGAGATCCGATTCATTTCCAGGGCGGAAGCATATCAGCGATTCGCCAAACAACTGGGTAAAAATGAGGATGTGTTAAATGATATGCCGAAGGATTTTTTGCCGCCGTCCATTGAAGTGATTCCCATGAAAAATCTGCGGAGCCTCAATCAGGTAAAACTTTTCTCGGCATATCTTGCGCGCCTGCCCGGAACCCTCAAGGTACAGTATGGCCAGGACTGGGTTGAACGATTTTATTATTTCACCAAACTGCTGTCGATTATTGTTTTACTCAGCGGTACCCTGCTGATTCTAACAACAATCTTTATGGTCGCCTATACCATTCGTCTTACCATACTTGGCCGTCAAGCTGAACTTGAGCTGCTAAAACTCGTTGGGGCCACCAATAATTACATTAGAACTCCATTTTTGCTGGAAGGAGTGCTGCAGGGTGTCCTGGGTTCCTCCCTTGGGATCGTCTCGCTGTATATTCTTTTCCAGTGGATTAAATTACGATTTTCCGGGCCAAGCTTTCTCAACCTCTTTCAGTTCTCATTTTTTTCACCCGGGGTCGGTCTGACCATTATCTGTGTTTCCATCCTTCTTTGTACCCTGGGCAGTTACTCGACCATGCAGAAATTTCTCCGCATTTAAATTCCTTGTTTTCCTTAGCTAAAAGACAGCTTATGAGAAGCAGCTCATATCTCTTAATCGCCTCGCCTCGCCGCCTCCGGACAAAACAAGGTCTCTTGTCCTGCCTGCATTGGTTCAGCATAGTTTTAACTATCCTGTTTCTCGCCGTATCCACCACCACTCTCTCGGCACAGGAAGGAAAAAATATGGGCCAAAAGGAAAAAGAGCTCTCGGACTACCGGGGATCAATCCGTCAGCTGCAGCAGGGGATAGCCAAACAGGAAAATAAGATTGCCGAGAACAAGATAACCGAACGTAATATTCTTGGCGAACTTGAAGCCCTCGATATCAAAATTGCCACCCAACAGGATAAACTCGAAACCCTGGAACAAAAAATGGCCCATCAACAGGCGATGATCGATAAAGAGGAAAAAACACTGCGGAAGATCAGTTCTGAAAAGAAAGCCGTCCAGGAGCATCTTAAAAAACGTATCACCGCTTATTACACCATGGGTGATATAGGCCTGTTGAATGTGACCTTTTCTGCCCAGACCCTGCCTGAACTGCTTACCTTCCATGATGCCTTTGATGTTCTTATAAAGTATGACCAGGATGTCATTAAGGTCTATCAGAACACTATCGAGGAAGTAACCAGGATAAAGACTGCACTGTCCCTTGAAAAATCCGTTTTAGAAGACTTTATCGACCAGGCGGTAAAAGAAAAAGAGGCATTGCAGCAGGCAAAGACTGACAAGGAAATTCTTCTCACCCACGTCCGCACCCAGGAAAAACTCCATAAACAGGCGATTGTCGAGATGAAGCAGGCATCAGAAGCCCTTGTCGAGTCGATCGTCTCGATAAAAACCAGAGAACAGCAATACGATCAGCAATTCCTTGGTGATAAGGGCAGCTTGCCGCCACCGGTTGACGGTGTCCTGATTACCCTTTTTCATGAGGAACGGACCAATAAACTTGGTATTTCGAGTGTCTCCGATGGTATTGAACTGCAGGCTCCCGACGGGACCAAAATCGTTTCGGTAGCCGATGGAATCGTAATATTTGCCGGATATTTGCGCGGATATGGGAATACCATTATAATACACCATGGTTTTCAATATTACACCGTGACGTCAAGGATAGAGAAGATTCTGGTCACCCAGGGGCAACAAGTTACCAAAGAAGAGGGCATTGGCACCATGGGCGACACCGCAACTCTTTTTGACAAAGGACTTTATTTTGAGATCCGTCATGGCCGAAAATCTCTGAACCCCTTATTATGGCTGGACCCCAACAGACTCTCAACCCTGCACGAACACGAGCCTGATCGGGTCGGCCTGGACCGCCTTGTTCGCTAATCTCTTGCCCAAAGCTGAGGAATAGTATGTTTGCACTCCCTTCATTGATACGCTGGCCGGTCTGTTCCCTGCTTTTTCTACAATTATTTCTCGCATCTCCTGCTCGTGCTGAGATCTCTTCGGAAGAAAAAGCAGCAACATACAAGCAGCTGGAGATCTTCTCCAATGTGCTCAGCATTCTCCAGGATAATTACGTCGAGGAGATTGATACCAAAGAGGTGCTCAACGGCGCCATCCGCGGACTGCTCTTTTCCCTCGATCCCCATTCATCCTATTTGCCGCCGGAAAGTTTTAAAGACCTGCAGGAGGAGACCCAGGGCTCCTTTTCCGGTATTGGCATTGAGGTAACCATAAAAAACGATCTGCTGACCGTTGTCAGTCCCATAGCTGACACGCCGGCTGACCAGGCCGGTCTCAAAGCAAACGATACGATCATCGAAATTAATGGCGAGAGCACAAAGAACATGGGTCCGTTTGAGGCGATCAAGAAACTGCGGGGTCCGGCCGGAACCGAGGTTAACATTTCAATTCACCGGGAAGGCTGGGACAACCTCAAGGTCATTACCCTTAAACGGGAAAATATTCCTATTCATTCGGTTCGCTCGGAATTTCTGGCTCCCGGCTTTGTTTACTCGAGAATTACCAACTTTCAAAGCCATACCACCGGGGATTTCAAGGCAAGACTTCAGGAACTCGCTGAAAAACATCAGATTAACGGACTTATTCTCGACTTGCGTAATAATCCAGGCGGACTTCTCAGCCAGGCAATCAGTCTTTCCGATATTTTTCTTAGCAAGGGAACAATCGTCTATACCAAAGGACGACGAACCGATCAAAATAACGTCTATGAAGCCCACGATACAGGGGAAAAAAAGATGTACCCGCTGGTAGTCCTGGTCAATGAAGGCTCTGCCAGCGCCGCAGAGATTGTTGCCGGGGCAATTCAGGCCAACAAGAGGGGTATCATCGTCGGGATGCGGACCTTCGGTAAGGGATCGGTACAGACGATTATTCCCCTGCCTGATGGTGCCGGCCTGAGGATGACCACAGCGAAATACTACACCCCGGACAATCGCTCCATCCAGGCTCTGGGGATTACCCCGGATGTTGAAATTCCCTTCATTACTTGTCTGCCGCCGGAACAAACCCAGGCAGACAGGAAAATTCTCAAAGAGGCGGACCTGGTCAACCACCTGCCGGGATCAGATACAAAAAGGACGAGTGAGGAGGTCAAAGAGGCGGCAAAGCTGGAAGAAAGACTTCAGACGGACAACCAGCTGCGAACCGCTTACAATATCGTTAAAAGCCTCGATCTTTTTGCTGCATTCAGCCGGCCTGCAGAGTAGCATGCCCATCTGCTACAAGTTGCCGGCAAACTGACATCAGTAACCAAGTTCCTTGAGGAAACGTTCATCCTGAGACCAGTTCTTTTTGACTTTTACCCACAGTTTAAGGAGAACCCTCTCACCTATGAGGGCTTCGATATCCTTTCTTGCCGCAATCCCGATATTTTTGAGTTTCTGGCCGCCTTTACCGATGACGATTCCCTTCTGGGACTGTTTTTCAAGAATAATTGCCGCATGAATGGTCACCAGTTTCTTCGTTGTATCTTCTTTAAAGGATTCAACCAATACGGCGGTGGAATACGGAATCTCCTGGCCGGTCAGGAGAAAGACCTTTTCCCTGACAATCTCGGCACATAAAAATCTTTCCGACGCATCGGTTGGAATGTCCTCTGGAAAATATCGCGGCCCCAATGGCAGGAGGCAGAGAATTTCCTCAAGCAGTCCGTCCATGCCGTCACCCCCCAGGGCCGAGACCGGGATTACTGCCTGAAAGGGAAAGATTTTCCCATAGGAATCGATGAAAGGCAGTACCTTTTTTCGATCGCCAAGCAGATCAATTTTGTTCAACACCATGATTGCCGGACCTTTGATCCGCTTGAGGTACTCGGCAAGTTCCGCCGTTTTTTCGCGCTTCACCTTGTCAGGCATCGGCAAAGAAACATCGACCAGAAAGAGGACGATATCCACCTCGGTCAGACTTTCCATGGCCACCTTGACCATCTCTTGATTCAACGGTTCACGAGACTTGTGCAGTCCCGGCGTATCAAGAAAAACTACCTGGTATTCCGGAGCATTGATTATTCCTACTATTCGATTCCGGGTGGTCTGGGGTTTGGCAGTAACAATAGAAATCTTCTGCCCGAGGAAATAATTCATCAGTGTCGATTTGCCGGCATTAGGCGGCCCGACTATTGCCACCAGCCCAGACTTGACCTGCTTGTCAATAAGATCCATAGCGTAAAAAGATGATAAAATTCATAAGGTCAATAATGACAAACTCGTAAAAAACTTCAGATTCGAGGCGCGCAAATTTTCAATCATTTCGATGTACAAGAGGTACTTCGAAATGATTGAAAATTTATGGCAACGAAGAAGGTAAAGAGTTTTTACGACGCCATCAATAATAATTCTAGGCAAAATAGCATTCCACACTATACTGTGAAACGTTTATCCGTTAACAATAGACAAATCCACGGAAGTCAAACTATAATACGCTGCACATTTATTGCTTAGACTATTTTGTCGCAGACGGGAAAAGATCGGCGAGTAGCCGGTATACAGATATTGCATAATTAAAGATTAAATGATTGTTGCGGGAAAACTGATAGAATACCTTGATGGCGGCAAGTTTATATGTGCTCTGGTCACCGAGAGCCAACCGAAACGGTTGCGCCTCATCAACCAGAACGGACGGGAGGTGAACCTGCCGCTCTCCAGAGTTGTCCATTGCTCAAAAGAAACTTATCCGATTGCTGAGAGCAGAGAAACCGTGACAAATCATCTCCTGGATACCACGGAAAAGCGCAGTGCACTTATGAATGTCATCGACCTGGAAGAAGTTTGGGAGCTCACCGCCGAAGACGGCTCCAATTCGTTCAGTCCGGTTTTTCTGACAGAGCTTATCTTTGGCTCCGCCGCAACCGACGACACGGTTGCGGCGCTGTTACGCTGCGTATTTGAAGACAAGCTGTATTTTAAATATAAAGAAGGGCTTATCCTGGCAAATAGTCCCGAAAAAGTTGAACAATTACGGATCCAACTTCAAAAGGAAGCAAAACGTGCTGAACTGGTTCAGGAAGGAGCCAAAGCCATTGCGAAAATTATGGCAGTAAATCCTGCTCCGGGCGAACTCGATCCTCTCCAGATGGAAGTTTTAAGCATTATCCGCGACTATTATCTTTTCGGAAATGAGACGGCCGAAGCAGATATTGCCAAAAAGATCATGCTGTCCGCCAATCTTCATAAAGTACACGATCCTTTTCATCTGCTCGTCAAAGCCGGAGTCTGGAGCGCCAATGAAAATATTCCATTGCTGCGCAATCAACTGCCGGAAAATTTCTGCCTTGCCGCCAGGCAGCAGGCCGAACTCCTTCTCCAGCGCGGCCAAAGTGAACTTTTCAATGATCCCGGCCGGACTGACCTGACCCATCTTGCACCAATTACCATTGATGGACCTACCACTCTCGATTTTGATGATGCCCTGACCGTTGACGAACAGGATGGCAACTTTCTGGTCGGCATTCACATTTCCGATGTGGCTCATTACGTCCGTCCCGGAGATCAACTCTTTGCCGAAGCCATGCGCCGGGGCACTTCCATTTATTTCCCGGAAGGTCAGGTGCCGATGCTTCCCCGCCATCTTTCTCAGGGGATCTGCAGCCTGATTCAGGATGAAACCAGAGCGACTTTCAGCTTTATGATCCTGTTATCAGCCGAGGCCGAAGTTCTCAGGGTCAGGGTGACCCCTTCCGTCATCAGGGTGAGAAGACGTCTTACCTACGACGAAGTTGACAAAATGCTTGACACGGACCCGGAGATCCGCATCCTGGATATGCTGCGTAAAAAACTTCGAGCCAAACGTCTTGCTCAGGGGGCACTCCTCCTGCCTTTTCCGGATGTAAATATCTTCATAGATCACCATGGCAAGGTCCATGTCAGTCTGGCCAAAAGCGACACTCCGGCCAGGACAATCGTCTCGGAAATGATGATTCTTGCCAACAGCGAGGCGGCAAAATATGTTGCCGACCGTATGGTACCCGGTATTTTCAGGTCGCAGCCACCACTGCAGAAAAGAATCGTGCACGGTGAGGACGATGATCTTTTCCAGAACACCCTGCAACGGAAAAATATGTCCAGGGGAGAGCTGTCGACTGTCGCCAAATCCCACAGCGGTCTGGGAGTATCGCATTATACCACGGTCACGTCACCTATCAGACGACTGCTTGATCTCGTCATGCAGCATCAGTTAAACAGTATCGTCAGAAGACAGGAGCCCTGCTTTACTGAGGAAATGTGTAAGGATTTCACCTCGGTCCTCAGCAGAACCTTGTCCACTGCCAACAACGTTCGTCAACAGCGGCAAAGATATTGGCTGCTTAAATTCCTCGCCGACCGACAGGGTCAGTATCTTGATGCCCTGGTCATCCAGGCCGGGCCAAAGCGGGTTAATCTGCTCTTGACGGATATCCTCATGGATATCGATCTTCCCGCCTCAGGTAATAAGAGTGTCAAGGCAAACACCATGGTCAAGATCCGGGTTGTCAAGTCCGATCCCCTTGACAATATCGTCCGTTTTGACTGGTAGCATCTACCTGGGGCGATTTTGCGAAGGCGCTCCTCCCATGAGGAACTCTTTTGAGTCCCCCACGGGGTATGCTGTGGTAGGGAGATGGAGGTTGTAGAGAACCGGCTGGCTAGTTTTTGTTACGACCAGCTTTTTCCCTGTCTGTTTTTATCTTTATTTGATTACCTTTAGCAAAGCCTTTGGTTTGTTTGTTGCACTCAATGACCATTTTATCACCATCGACATTGACAACTGTACATTTTCCTATCGCTGCCAGCGCACCATGCGCAGCGAAAACGGTTGCCAACAGCATGCTGATCACTACTATCGCTCTCTTCATATTTCCTCCACAGATTAAAAAAATCTTTCTTACTCTGATCTCAAGATACAACATCCCACATTGAAGAACCAGTCGACATAGGGGCAAGTCGAGCGATGTCTAGCCAATTTTGTCACCTTTGAGTACCATTTTGATGGAATTTGTTCTTTAACGGGACTGTGGAAATTGGTATAAGCAGTGTAAACAATTCCGGTAACCCTTAACAGCCATAATAGAGTCAATGATGGATAATTCCTTTGCCGGCCCAATGAGCATGGTTAAAATTGATGGGGCAAAAATAAAACAACTGCGTGAACAGCAGGGGCTCACTCAACTGTACCTGGCAACAGCGGTCGAAGTCACCACCGACACAATCTCACGATGGGAAAACCGCAGATATCCCAGCATAAAGAGAGACAACGGCCTGAAACTGGCTGAGGCTTTAAATGTTCAGCTCGAAGATTTGCTCGAAGATGAGCTTGAGGAAAGTCAATCAACCGAGTCCCCTGCCCTGGATTTAAAAGAAAAACATGATATCCAGGAGACCGCCGGATCGGGACAGAGAAATAACCGGCGGCTGATTGGTATCGCCGCAACGCTTCTCGGGCTTGTCCTGATCATCATCTGGTATCTATTGCAACCTGCCACTCCCGGTCCGTTTACAGCAGAACGAATCGTACCGGCTCATTGTATCAGCGGCCAACCGTTTCCGGTCATAATTCATGTTAGTGGTGCACCGGCCACCGCCTTGATCCTCAAGGAAACCATACCTGACAACAGCACTGTTCATGCAACCTCGCCCAAAGTGGCCGCCGGAGGCCTTAAAAACAACCAGATAAAATGGCTTAAAAAAATTGATGGCCAGTCGGTCTTCGCTTATATGATCAGTGTATCCGGAAAAGAAGAAGAGATTATAAGCTTAGCCGGAACAGCGGCTATCAGCGGTGGCTCCGAGTCGCCGATACAAGGTCGAAGTTCGTCTACTATCAGTCATTTTCACTGGGCTGACACCAATATGGACAACGTTATCAGCGACGATGAGATTCTCGCTGTTTATGATCAATACAGCGAAATTACCGACATCGATCTCGACATTGATCTGATCGAAGAAATCTGGCTGGGATCAGAGTATCGATGGGACCCTGATGCAGCCAGATTTAAAATCATTGAATAGAACTCCCTTTCTGTGGTCACGCCGTGCCGATATTATTTTGGAGATAATTCCTATGTCAATACAGCTACCAGCAACCCGATGCCAACATATTGTATCTATTCTTTTAATGATCATATCATTTCTCTTTATTGTCTCCGGCGAAGCTAACACAGCCAACCTTGTTTCAGGACAATATATTTCAGCCGGCGGCACTGCTGTAGTTCTCCGTTTAACCATTCAGAATCCATCTCCTTCTAACCTGATAGTCGAACAATATCTTTCACCTGGCAATGAGATAGCCGGAACCTCGCCGCACGCCAAAAAGATCAATTCCGCCTCCGGCAAAGTCAAATGGCTTTTTCGAAACACCCAAAGCGGCAATATTAACCTCACCATTCGGCTGAAGGCTCCACTGGTTGGCTCCGTCCACGCCACGGTTCACTACAGGGACCCCCAAGGAGGGATGTTCACCGAACTGCAGATTTCGCCCTGAGTGTTCCAGTAGATGTCGGGCAGGACGCGACCCGATATCCCCATATGTCCTCTTTGAAAAGTCATTGATTGAACCTACAAGTGAAGTAACAGCACACGAAAGGCTCAATACAATAAAAGGAGGATTCCAATGAAACGGATAAACATAGCAATAACTGCAATAGCCCTCTTTGCCTTATTTCTAAACAACGCAGAAGCCGGTGACAAACAGGTTGGCGGTCTGCTCCTCGGCAGTGGTGCCGGTGCCCTTATTGGCCAGGCTGTCGGCAAGGATACCGGCTCAACTGTTGTTGGCGCGACGGTCGGCGGCGTTGTCGGCTTGATGGTCGGCAGCGAACTGGAAAGACATCATGGACCGGTCAATCAAACTCAGCAGGTTGTTGCCCACTCTTCAGGATACCGCTCCCTTCCCCGACCGGTGTTCAGGGACCATTACCGTACTGACAGGTACCGTAACTCTCATCATTATCGGTATTATAACGGTGGCTGCAGGAAGGTTGTCTCCTATGAGAGACATTACCACCGAACCAAACGGGTGGTAAGGGTCGTCTGTGACAATGGTCCAAGGCATCACCACAAATATTACCGTCCTTCCCGCTTCTACAACCGATCGTATCATTAACTGGAGATGGTTAAGTTCGCCACCCGGAAATCTCGTTTCTTCCGGGTGCACATCCCCTTTTTTATACCGTAGCATATTAAATATCACGGAACACTGCTTCACTTCCCTTCTTGCCTATACCCGATAGTGTAAAAATGCGATGATTATGGTAGGATACTGAGAAGATAGCAGAATGTATCAGCCTATAGGGATTCGTCTGAAGCCAAGGATGAGAATTTGCAGAGCAATTATTTCATTAACCGATGTATCCGTGAAACACTCAGCGGTCTACGAGACGGCCTGACACTGTTCTCCGGACCAAGCCGTTCTGCGGTTGTCTTCGCCTTGCAACAAACAGATGAGTTATATATCTGTGATCCGCAGAACCTGCTACGTGGTTATGAACCCAGACTGAAGTCGCTCTATATCGACAATGCTGATTGGTGCAAACCAATTGACAGCCAAAGTCCCTACTGCTCATACAACCATATTGAGCCACAGGCCAATCTGCAGTTGGACGGCCTTGTTTCTAACGGCGGAAGTTCCAGTTCGGTCTACTATCAGATGTGGTTTACCGAACACCACCCAAACATCTGTTCTCTCGGCCCAACCGAATGTTGGCTGGAGCATGCGGTCCTGAGATTGTCCCACGACATGGCCAACGAGAGCCATCTCTACACCGGCATTTCCGGCAGCTTTCTCCGTGAATATGCTACTCATGCCGTCCACGATTACATTGTCGATCAGGCCGGCCTGACTCTCGGACTCGACGTTCAGGTTCAGATTTATCCTCTGCTCGATGCAATTCTCGGTATCTCAAAAACCAACGAGGAGGGCGCCCGGCCTCATGGTTTACTGACTTTTATCGAACCGAGATTCATCAGAGATCTTCATTTTCTCGCACGCTTTCAAAGTTCGGACCAACCGCTGCTCAACAATTTCAAACATGTCCGCAAACTTCTCCAGGCGGTGGAATATTCAGATCGTACCCTAATCTCCAATGGAACGAATATCATCGGAATCACCGAATCGAGGATCAGTCCATTTCATATCACAGCGGATTTTCAGGGTAAACTGGGCTATCTCTTCGTCAGTGAAGAAGTGATCTGTAGTTTTCAGGACGGCAGTTACAGCTCCAACACCCATCGGGCGAAGTTGTTTGAAGTGGAAGAGGCGCTACTGGATTTCGAACTGGACCCCACCGTCAGAAATGACATGTTCAAAATCATCGCCGCCCTGGTCCACCATGCAGAAGACCACATGTTTGGCTGTACCTTGGTAATTGATCTCGCCACCAAACCAACAACGATTGCCGGACAATTACTAACTCCGCCGGTGAATCTTCGGGAATCGACAAAATTACAACTTGCGACGGGACTTTCAAAGGTTGATGGAGCACTGCATATCCGCGCTGACCTGCAGCTGCACGGTTTTGCCTGTTTACTTGATGGTCACAGAGTAGATAACGAGGACAGGGCAAGGGGGGCAAGGTATAATTCGGCGCTACGCTTTACAGCGCAGCATGCGGAAACGATTGTGGTCGTTGTCTCTGCTGATCGGCCTGTCTCGATCTTTCAACAGGGATTCGAGATAGCCGACAGAGATGACGACACTCCCTCATCGCACTGTACGCTTTTGCCCTTGCCACTCAGAGAGTGGCTGGAGACAACTGAATAAAGAGCACGAATCCAGCTATTTCTCGTCAGGATAAAGCAAAAAGCTTATAGTTCGTGAACCCAATCGGGAATGTGGTTGAGGATATAATTCTGCACCGCTACCTTTCTCTCACCCGCCTCAACCTCACCGACTGCTGCTTTTACCTCGTCAAAGTCAAACCAACAGAGCTCTTTATCATCCTTACTATAAACCGTCAGAATTCTTCTATCGGGCTGCTCGATATCCTCTTCTTCCTGGATAGCGCCGACAAGTTGCACAGCAGCCTCATAGCTCAGGTATTTCACGACTTCCTCGCCCATAACAGATCCTCAAACACGAAAAGGCGAGCAGGATTGACTCCTCTCGCCTTTCTCACAAATAATCTTGAATTTTCAGGCGGCCTTAACCACAGCTCCAGACCGAATACAACGGGTACAAACCTTTGTTCTCTTTTTGTTGCCGCCGGCAGTAACCATGCGCACCATTTTCAAGTTTGGCAGCCAGCGCCTTCTTGTTTTATTGTGGGCATGCGATACATTGTTCCCCACTATCGGTCTCTTTCCGCATATTTCACATACTTTTGCCATTATCTTCTCCTTCTATCCCATTCCCCCGCTATCCGGCAAGGTAAATGGAGAATTGCATGAATTGTGTGCAGCTCAGTGATCATTTAGAACCTGACTTTTTACCCCCTTTTAAAATTTTAGGCAAGGTATTTCCTACCTGCAGTGCACTCCATCGGGTTTTTTCCTGAAAACTGTGTAACGATAACGGTGATTTTCACGTCTTCCTGCTCTATAGTGCATCTTTATGAGGTCGCTTGTGGCAAAAGAATTGCCGTGCAACCGGACATACGGTTCTTCCTATCCGGCGGACAAAATCGTGAAGCCGCATCGTCTCCCGGCAACCAGCCATTTATTTGTGACATTCAACGAACTCATTTGGATAATATGAGGACGGTAGCGACTCGCTGGCCTGGATACTTTTCATCAGGAAAAGGAAAAGAGTTGATGTTCTTGTGTTGAAAATCATTTAAGTTACCGTGTCGGTTTTCGCCTGATAATTCAGTTCGTCTGGATAGAAGCCGACATCATGAATGGAACTACATGCAGACAGGCTCTTTTTAAGTAATTAGTCTAACAGCATGTAATTCAACATTAATTCTCATTTCAAATACCATTCTTATGACACTGCTTACTCAATTTTGGGATTTTTTCTCCTCCGTTAAGCTGGCGATTTTTACTCTTTGTGCCCTTGCTGCCACTTCAATTATCGGAACCCTTATACCACAAGGTGAGACTGTAGATTTTTATATTCAGAATTTTGGAGCGAAGACAGCTCATTTTTTCCAAATCCTTGATCTGCAGGATATGTATTACTCCTGGTGGTTTCTCGGTTTACTGGGACTGCTTTGCACCAACCTCATCATCTGCAGTCTGGACCGATTCCCGTCTGTCTGGAAAATAATCACCACCGACAACCTGGCCATTGCCCCCGAGCGAATTACCAAGATGGCAAATTCCACAAAATGGGAATTTGGAACTGATAAACTCAACCAACTCGACCTTGCCGGTTTGCTCAAGGAAAGCGGTTGGCATCCAAGCTCGAAAAGTCTTGATGAAAGTGAAATTTTTTTCAGTCAAAAAGGACGATGGAGCCGTTGTGGAGTCTACCTGGTTCACACGTCCATCCTGCTCATTTTCCTTGGGGCGATTATCGGTCATTTTTCTGGTTTTAAGGGCAGTATCATGATTCCTGAAAAGAGTTCCAGCGAAAAGGTTTTTGCCTATAAGAACAATCAACCGCTGGCTCTTGGTTTTGAAATTCGGTGCAACTCCTTCGCAATCGAATTTTATGACAATGGTATGCCGAAAGAATACAAAAGCAGCCTCACTGTACTGGAAGACGGCAGGGAGATTCTTACCAGGAATATAGAGGTAAACAGCCCACTCACCTACAGAGGGATAACCTTTTATCAATCAAGTTTTCAGGGGTATCAGAATTTTCTGGTGACCATTACCGAAAACAGCTCAGGTGACTCTAAGTTGTTCACCCTCCCCTTCCAAAAGCAGATGAGCTGGAAAGAAAAAGAACTTCAGTTCGGCATCATCAACGCGGAAGTAGTTGGCCAAAGGGTCGTACGCTCAAAGGTATGGTTTAAAGCAGGAGACAATCCCGCCTCAATCGTATGGATCAAGGATAACGACCAAGCTGATTTCACCAGTGGTACCAAGAAATATACCATCAGCGCCAAACAGATGTACGCCACAGGCTTACAGGTGGCAAAAGACCCGGGCGTATGGGTGGTTTATCTTGGCTGCTGTATAATGCTACTCGGTCTTTTTATGGCCTTTTTTATGTCACACCAAAGAATATGGCTTTATAAGAATAATAGCTCCAATACGCCACAGCTCTGGCTTTCCGGTTCTGCCAATAAAAACAAGGTGGCGTTCGGCAAGGTTTTCAACGCTCTTAAAACACATATTGAACACGCGGTGCAGAGGTAAATTGTTGTTTGTTGAAATTGATGAAAAAGGTAGATATTGTTGTCGTTCTCATCTCTTATGTACCACTCTCTGATCTCGGACTCAAACGGAGTATAAGGCATGGATAGTTCTCAATTACTTGGTATTACAACCTTCACGTATATGTTCTCTACTGTATTGTATATCGCAATACTTGTATTTAGAACCCCAAAACTAGGAGGTATCGCCACCGTTTTTACCGCCCTCGCATGGTGTATTCAAACCGCCGGCATAGCTCTGCGGTGGATCGAATCCTACCGTCAGGGCATCGGTCACGCACCACTGACCAATATGTACGAATCGGTTGTCTTCTTTTCCTGGACCATCATCCTTTTCTATCTGTTTATCGAATGGAAATTCAAGACAAAAATTATAGGTGCCTTTGCTGTTCCTTTTGCCTTTCTGGCCATGGCCTATGCATCATTTTCCACTGATCTAACCAAAGCCATTAATCCTCTGGTCCCTGCCCTGCAATCAAACTGGCTCATCGCCCATGTAGTCACCTGTTTTGTGGGATACGCTGCCTTTGCCGTAGCCGCTGCCCTGGGGATCATGTATTTGCTGAAAAATACGGCATCGGAAACGACGGGTCCAGCCGCCGGATTCTCCAGCCGCTTCCCTGCCCCGGCCATCATTGACGATATTATTCATAAGACCATGGTCTTCGGTTTTATCTGGCTGAGCGGGGGGATCATTACCGGGGCAATCTGGGCCAATTCCGCATGGGGCACCTATTGGAGCTGGGACCCGAAAGAGACCTGGTCTCTTATCACCTGGTTCTTTTACGCAATCATTCTCCATACCCGCTATACGCGAGGCTGGTCCGGTACCAAAATCGCTCTGCTGGCAATTTTCGGTTTTGCCTCCGTCCTCTTTACTTATTATGGGGTCAATTTTCTCCTTTCCGGGCTGCACAGCTACGGTTCCGGTTGATCCCTCGAACTACTACATTGTGCAATTCTCGCTGTTTTTTTCATCAGTTAAGTGGTTTGACAAATTTAAGTAAAAACTGTATATAGTGTCTAGTAAAAGTGCAAACAGGCTGTATGACAACTTATCAAATCATTATAGAAGGAGTGCAGTTATGCTGAAAAAATTTCTTGTCTGTAGCATTGTATCGATGTTCGTATTGTGCGGGGTAGCTATCTCTTCCTGGGCCGCTGATACAGGCCCGGCGGATATTACTCTTGTAAGTACAAAGGCGAAGAAACCCGCCCAGTTCCCGCATAAAAAACACCAGGATATGTTTAAATGCGAGCAATGCCATCATGGCATAGCGGACGGCAAACAGATTCCGTATGTAGAAGGTCAGGAAATCAAACCATGTGAAAGCTGCCATAACTCCGAAGTTCTTGCCGACAACAAAAAACTGGACAGCTTCATGAAAGCCGGTCATGCCAGGTGTAAGGCTTGCCATAAAGAAATGGCAAAAAATGATCCGGCCCTGAAAGAGAAGGGAATTGACAAGTGTAACAATTGCCATGTCAAAAAGAGTTAACTTTCTCAGAGCTTATGAATAAAAAAGGGGTGTTCGTCGGACGACGGACACCCCTTTTTTGTACTGCGGCAACTTCTGTATGGATTCAGTGCTATCCTTCCTGCAGCTTTGAAATATCACCTACCTTAAGAATCAGATCGCCCAGAGCGGTGAGAAGATTCAACCTGTTTTGCCGGACAGCAACGTCATCTACCATCACCATTACCTGATCAAAAAACATATCCACCGGCTCCTTCATCCTCATCATGGCTTCCAGGGCCTTAAAATATTCTTTTTCGTCTATCAATTGTCCCATCTCCGCGCTCACTTCGAGGAACAGGGCATATAAATTCTCTTCCGCCTTCTGGGCAAATAAAGACGGCGCGACTTCAAGCAACCGGTTATCCTTAATAATGTTCCTGATCCTCTTGTAGGAACCGGCAAGCACCTTGAAAGCAGGCTCCAGACTGATCTTGCGAATTGCCTCGATCCTCTGTAGACAATCATTAACATTATCGAAGTTGACCGAAATCGCCGCATCAACCACCTCCCCAGGCATACCTCGACCGATACAATCATTGGCAAACCGGCCTCTGATGAAGGCAAGGATGGCATCAACCGTTTCCCCACTACCGTCTACCTTGCCCCCATAGAGGGCAAGCGCCTTGTGAACGATCTCCTGAAGAGAAATGGTGTACCCTTTTTCTTCAATTATATGCAGAATCGCCAGGACAATCCGCCGCAGGCCAAAAGGGTCTGCCGTCCCGGTCGGCACCTGACCAATACCGAAACAGCCGGCCAGCGTATCAATACGGTCGGCGAGCCCAAGCAGGGCCCCTATGTCGGTTGCAGGCAGTTCCGCTCCGGCACGCTTTGGCATATAGTGTTCTTTGATAGCGGTAGCAACCACTGGTTTTTCACCATCATGTACAGCATAGACGGCCCCCATTATTCCCTGCAGCGAGGGAAACTCACCAACCATATCCGACAGGAGATCTGTCTTGCAGAGAAGTGCTGCCCGACATCCGTCTTCTATGAGCGAGGCATCGATCTTTTCCGCGAGTATTCTGACCAGCTTGACCAGACGCTCGTTTTTCTCCAGCATTGTCCCGAGTTTCGCCTGGAAAATAATACCCTGCAGGTTATCAATACGGCTTTCAAGAGACAGCTCCCGGTCGCTATTGTAGAAGAACAGAGCATCTTCGAGTCTTGCCCGCAATACCCGCTGATGCCCCTTTCTGGTAATATCGGTATCATGAACTCTGGTATTGTTGACGGCAACGAAACCCGGCAGCAGTTCCCCTTTGTTATTTACCACCGGAAAGTATTTCTGATGTTCGCGCATTGAGGTGATGAGCACCTCGGGGGGAAGCTTGAGAAATTTCTCGTCAAACCGACCACAAACCCCAAAAGGCTGTTCGACCAGGTTGGTTACCGTTTCAACGAGATTCTCATCGATAGCAACTTCGCCGTCCGGCAGGCTAGTGGACTCGCTGACAGCTTGCTTTATTGCCGCAACAACCTCCGTCCGTCTTTTATCCGGATCAGCGAGAACAAATTTTTCAGCCATTTGCTGCTCATAGGCAGAAGCATTTTGCAGCACAACCTGCTCATTGGCAAGGAATCGGTGTCCGCGACTGAGGTTCGACGAGACAATCCCATCATGCTCAAGGGGCAGCACTTCTTCCCCGTACAGCACGACGAGCCATTGGATTGGTCTTGCGAAGGTATGCTGGTTACTTCCCCATCGCATCGACTTCGGAAACGACAGATCGAGGAGAATAGTCTGCAGGAGCCCTGGCAGCAGGTTTACTGTATCCTTGCCTTTCTCCTCCCGTACGAGCATCAGGTACTCACCTTTGGCAGTGTCAACTACCTGTAAGTCTCCGACCTCTGCCCCTTTCGATCTTGCAAAACCTATAGCTGCCTTGGTCAATTGGCCCTCAGCATCGTAAGCGGCCTTTTTCGAAGGACCGAACAGCTCTTCTCTAATGTCCTCCTGCTTTTCAACCATATCACTGACAAGCAGCGCAAGCCGCCTCGGCGTCCCCATTACTCTAATAGCGCCGTGGCCAATCTTCAGGTTTGCCGCCTTTCTGACAAATAGTGCCTCAATCTGGTTAAGGGCCGGCTGCAGAAATCCTGCCGGAATCTCTTCTGTTCCAATTTCAAATAGTAGATCACGCATGAGGATAAATTGTTTTGCAGAAGTTAATAAGAATAATACATGACATTTCAACTAATTCCGTCAGAAGGCAAGGGAGCCGGGATACATATCGTTTACCATGATTTATAATAGAATAAGAAAAGAAAAGTGCTGGGACTAACATGATTCCAGGGTCGCAAAGGTAGAACACTCGTCACCGAAGTTATGAATGGTAACGGCATACCGTTTGATCGCCTCTATCCGCTCAAGACACGCCCCGATACGCCTGGCAAGCGATTCCACCGACAGGACCTTTCGTTCCTTTAATAACAGAAAATTCAACTCCTCCTCGACAGTCTCCTCAATGAGCAGAATGATATCTTCAATCCAAAAAAACTGGCGGAACTGTACGTTCACCTCGGCCTTTCCCCATTTTCCCATGGACCCCGGTAACCGATGCGAGATGTTTTCAGCTATCGGTAGACTTATCGGTATCTCGACCCTGAGAGTGAGTTCCTCTTCTTTTTCAAGAGAACCGTGCATGGAGCATTTGTAATGGCCAAGATTTCTCGATTCCCCGTTTCTTACTTTCCTGAGAAAATAGGGGAATTCAATTTCCAGATGCGACGCTTCCGCCTCCAGACGGTCTTTCATCTTCTCGAGAATGACATGAAAGCTCTTGATATCGATTTCACCGTGAAATTCGTTGAGAATTTCAACGAATCTGCTCATATGCGTGCCTTTAAATCTGTGGGGCAGATTCACATACATATTCGCGGTTGCAACGGTCTGCTGTCGTTTCTGAGCCTTGTCTCGGACAGTAACAGGGTAGGAAACGGTTTTGACACCGACCTTTTTAATATTTATACGTCGGCTGTCCTGCTGACTCTGAATGTCTTTCATAGGATGAGAAGGTAAAGTTCTGCGCGATTTCATTGTGCTGCTGTCCTGCTGTGTTATAGAGATTTCCTATCTACTCGTCTCCCAACAGTTTTCGAACCGCGCTTTTAAGCTCGTCAAGATTCCCGGATTTTACAACATATTCATCGGATGCCCAGGTCCCAAGATCGCGTTTAAATTCCTGATACGCACTGCTCAGAATAACAGGAACCCTGGCATCGAGCATCTTCATCTGGCGGAGCACCTCAACCCCGTTCATCCCCGGCATCTGAATATCGAGAATTACAAGGTCCGGTTTTTCCTCTTTAAATTTTTCCAGCGCTATGGCTCCATTCAGAGCAGAAATAACCTGATAACCTTCATCCTCAAACTCTTCCCGATAGACAATCTGAATGGACTCTTCGTCATCAACCAGCAATAATTTTTTCATCGATTACACCTTCTGATGTATGCTCCATCGCATCACGCAGATATTCTGCCGCTTCTTCAGGGGGTAAAGGATTAATATAGAATCCGGTACCCCACTCAAATCCAGCAATAGAGGTCAACTTGGGGACGATTTCAAAATGCCAGTGGTAGTATTTCAGCCCTCCTGAATGCAAAGGCTCTGTATGGAGGACAAAGTTATATGGTACATCAGCGATACAACGGGACAATCTCTGGAGCGATTCTGAGAAAATTCTCGCGAGTGCCAGGAGATCCGCCTCATTCTGTGAAAAATATGCCGAAGAGTGTTGTTTCGGCAGAATCCACATCTCAAAAGGAGTTCGTGGAGCAAAAGGAGTGATTGTTATAAATTTTTCATTTTGACAGACCACCCTCTCTTTTTCCTGCATTTCCTGCCGAATGATATCGCAAAAGATACAACGCTCCTTATACTTGTAATGCGATTCGGCTCCAGCGAGCTCCGAGACAATCATTCTCGGTAAAATGGGCAGCGCGATCAATTGGGAATGCGAATGTTCCAGCGATGCTCCGGCAGCACGACCATGGTTTTTAAAGACCATGACATACTTAAATCTATCGTCTTTTTCCAGATCAATGATCCTCTCCTGGTAAGCCTTGAACACCAGGGCCATTCGCTCGGCGGGCAGATCAGCAAAATTTTCATCATGATTGGGACTCTCGACAATGACTTCATGGGCGCCAATACCGTTCATCCGGTCATAGAGCCCTAAGCCTTCTTTGCCCAAATCCCCTTCAATGACCAGTGCAGGGTATTTATTCGGCACCACCCTAACCTGCCATTCCGATCCGTTGTTTGCTTTTGCCTTGTAGCTGAAGGTATACACCTCAGGCGGGGTAAAGGACTCGTTGCCGGGACAGAGAGGACAAAAGCCGCCGCTTACCTGGCTCTGCTCAACCAGAAAATCAGTCGGTCTTTTCTGTCTTTCCTTGGAGATTATTATCCATCTCCCGAGAACAGGATCTTTACGAAGTTCCGGCATTGCGCACTTATAGCCCTTTTGACTTTTCTCTTGTTTCCTGAACAGTCTTGCAATCAATACAAAGCATAGTAACCGGACGTGCTTCCAGTCTTTTTAAGCCGATTTCCTCACCACAATCCTCGCAGATGCCGTAATCACCCTCATCAATTCGAGCAATTGCCTCATCTATTTTCGAGACGAGTTTTCGCTCACGATCTCGAAGTCTCAGCTCAAAACTTCTCCCCGATTCTATGGTTGCTCTGTCATTGGGATCAGGCACATTCGATGTCTGGTCAGTCATTTCAGACAGTGTCTTTCCAGCTTCATTTAGGATTTCTTCTTTTTTTGCCAGAAGCTGAATTCGAAACTGTTCAAGTTTCTCCTTGTCCATGCACTTTCTCCTCGATACTCGTGAAAATCACTTATAAATTCTCCGGTTTATACTGCCGCCGGATATAGGTTCCACTTTTACCGCCTGTTTTCTTCACCAGACGTACCTCTCCTATCACCATCGCCTTATCGACGGCCTTGCACATGTCATAAATTGTCAGGGCGGCTACTGTAACCGCAGTAAGTGCCTCCATTTCAACTCCGGTCTTGCCACATATGCCGACTGTTGCGAAAATATCGATGGAGGATTCCTCATCTTTAAAATCAAAATCAACAGTAACTTTAGTTATCATAAGGGGATGGGCAAGCGGAATTAATTCATCGACCTTCTTGGCGGCCATAATTCCAGCCACCCGGGCGATTCCAAGCACATCGCCTTTGGCTATCGAGCCGCTTTTCACCAATTCGTAGGCGGCGGTCGACATCCTGATATTGCCGGCCGCATCAGCGACCCGAACGGTCTCCTGTTTGTCGCTCACATCGACCATTCTTGCCTTGCCCTGATCATCGAAATGGGTAAATGTGGTCTTGTCGTTAGTTGCCATGCCCAGGTTCCTGTGCTTAGTTTTTGCCCATTACCTCATTAAACAGCTTTTTAAAAAACCCTTCCTCTTCCTGATGCTGGCCATGCTTTTTACAGAGATTGTCGAAATCCCGGAGAACCTGTTTTTGTTCCTCACAGAGGTTTGTCGGAGTCTGAACCTGCAATTCGACAATCATATTGCCCCGGCCATGACCACGCAGGCTTGGCACCCCTTCTTTGCGTAGAGTAAACAGCTCGCCCGATTGACTTCCGGCAGGGACATCCAGTGTTTTCTTGCCATGTACGGTAGGAATCTCCACCGTGGCGCCAAGAGCAGCTTTAGCCATCGATATCGGGAAACGACAGTAGATTGTATCACCTTCACGCTTGAAGAAGTCGTGTTCCTGAACATGGACAACCACATAGAGATCGCCGGCAGCCCCGCCTCTCCGGCCGCCTTCACCTTCTCCGCGGAGCCGCATTCGAGCGCCGGTGTCAACACCTGCGGGAATTTTCAATGCCACTTTTTTCGTTTTCTCGACAAGTCCTGTCCCATGGCAGTCGTTACACGGATTGGTAACAATAGCCCCCTCGCCGTGACACTGCGGGCAGGTGGAACTCATCTGAAAAAAACCCTGGGAACGGATAACCTGCCCCTGGCCATTGCAGGTAGGGCAGGTTTGCTTCTTATGGCCAGGCCGACTTCCGGTCCCCTCGCAGGTCCAACAGGTGTCTTTGCGGGTGAGCTGTACTTCTTTGGAAACCCCGTGCACGGCTTCCATGAAGGTGATTTCCACATCATAACGCAGATCATTTCCTGGAATCGGTCCATCTCTTCTTGCCCTGGCACGGTTACCGCCACCAAAGCCGAACAGGTCCCCGAAAATATCACCAAAGCTGGAGAAAATATCCTCGGCATTGCCTGGACCTCGATAGCCGCTGTTCTTCAAGCCGTCATGACCGTAGGTATCGTATATCTGCCTCTTTCTCTCGTCGCTTAATACCTCGTAGGCCTCGGTACAGCTTTTGAATTTTTCTTCGGCCTCTTTATCATCAGGATTTCGATCGGGATGATACTTCATCGCAAGTTTGCGATAGGCCTTTTTTATTTCTCCGGCGCTGGAATTTCTACTGATGGATAGGGTCTCGTAATAGTCTACGCTCATAATCTTTTTTCAGGCTGTTCATTAGTAGCACCCGACAGAATATTTTCCTGTTTGTTCATGAAAGAAAATATTCTGTTAAAGGTACTTATACCCCCTAGGCGGGAGCGTTAGGAAAGTATTGCGGAAAGCTCATCGGCAACCGGACTTTCGCTACCGCTTTCATCAATCTGGTCCGGCAGGTCCTTGATATTTGCCATGGTGACCGCCCCTGCTGCTATCTCTCTTAAGGTCATGACAATCTCTTTATTTTTACCTTCAACAAGAAACGGTTCGCCCTGACGGTGCTGTTTAACCCGCTTAACAGCAAGACGAATGAGATTAAACCTGTTGTGGTCCCCGACCTGCTCCAAACAATCTTCACATGTAATTCTAGCCATATTTTACCAACCTCTCCAGGTAACAATTACCCGGCAGGCAAAGCCTGGGCTTTGCCTGCCGGGATACTGCAAATTTATTTATCAAAAGGATTCGTCAACATAAGTGTTTCGGCTCTGTCCGGGCCTACCGAAATAATATTCGCCGGCACACCGATCAGTTCCTCCACCCGCTGAATATACTCTTTTGCCTCTTTGGGAAGATCTTCATACGCCCGCACATTTTCAATATCTTCCTTCCAGCCTTCCAGACTTTCGTAAACAGGAGTCAGATCATTTGCCTGCTTGATATTTGAAGGCATTGCTGAGATCCGCTTGCCTGCCAAGTCATAGGCTGTGGCAATTTTAATGTTTTTCTGGCCGCTCAAGACATCAAGCTTGGTTATTGCCAGTCCAGTCAATCCGTTGAGTCTGGCCGCATCGCCTGCGACAACTCCATCCAGCCAGCCGCATCGACGCCTTCTGCCGGTGGTGGCTCCGAATTCGCAGCCTTTTTCCTGCAATTGATTACCGGTTTCATCGAATAACTCGGTGGGAAACGGTCCGGCACCAACCCGCGTTGTATAAGCCTTCATGATACCCACCACCGCATCAATATGCGCCGGACCAAAACCGGAACCATTGCAGGCATTCCCGGCAATTGTATTCGACGACGTCACAAAAGGATAGGTCCCATGATCAATATCCAGCTGTGTTCCTTGTGCTCCTTCAAAAAGGATATTTTGGTTATTCTTTCTTGCCTTGTCCAGTTCAACCGATACGTTCCCATAGAAAGGAATCAATTTTTCTGCATAGCCCTGATACAATCGATACACTTCTTCAAAATCAACCGGGGCAACATGGTATTTTTCAGTCAACAGGAAATTCTTTTCTTCCACTGCTTCCTGCAGTTTTTCCCTAAAGAGAGCGTCATCCAGGAGGTCTCCGGCTTTGATGCCGATCCGTCCCACCTTATCCATATAACAGGGTCCGATCCCCCTCCCCGTCGTGCCGATTTTCCGGCTGTCGGTAAGAGCTGCCTCTTTGGCCTGATCCAGACTCGCATGGTACGGCATGATCAGATGGGCTCTCTCGCTTATCATCAGTCGATCGGGACTGATACTCAACCCCTGATTCTGCAGCTGGTCCATCTCTTTAATGAGGACGGCCGGATCAACTATAACCCCGTTGCCAATCATGCACATCTTATCCCCATAGAGGATACCGGAAGGAATAATATGAAATACGAATTTCTTTCCTTCAACGACCAGGGTATGACCGGCGTTGTTGCCCCCCTGAAAACGTACGACAAAATCGGCGTAACGAGTGAGCAGATCAACTATCTTCCCCTTGCCTTCATCTCCCCACTGAGTCCCAACAACAACTACACTGGACATGTATATCTCCTCACAGAGGTTTCTTCGGTAAATGCATCCATCCCGAGATACCCTGGGTTCCACGGGCAAAACACGGCACATCAGCACAAGACAAACCCGTAAATATAGTCAAGTGGCAAGGTAATGTCAATCAATCAAATATAACATAAGTTCGGATCTGTACCTTAAGACTAATCACCGAAGAATCAAAACGTTATTTATCCATTCCAGCATTTCACAGAGTACATCCGAACTCTTCTGACATTGACACAGTCGGCCAAATACCTTACATTGGCACTCTGTCGGCTGGTGTAAAAATCCCGGATCAGCCTGCCAGGAGTATCAACGGTGATCTTTTTCCGATTCCTCCAATTATGATAGTACGGCATACCGGATGAGTTATGGTGTTCGCCCCTGACAGGGACCCAAGTGCCACGAACGGATCACTGTGCAGAGGATTGGTTTTTTATTGAGGTTTCAGCTATGTTTGGCATCGGTTTGCCTGAAATGATCCTTATCCTGGCTCTGGCTCTGATCGTCGTCGGCCCGGATAAACTGCCTGACCTGGCCAGGTCTCTGGCTAAAGGCCTCATGGAGCTTAAAAAAACCGCTGAAGGATTGAAAGACGCCTTTAAAGAGGAAGGGAATCCCTTGGACGAGATCAAGCCCGATCTCGAAGAAGCGGCAAAATCTCTTCGGCAAAACCTCCTTGACCCCTCGCCTTATGACCCTGATCAGACGACTGACGAACCCGGTGTCAATCCGCCTGCGGAAAATGCCGCAAAGGCTTATCAGGACTTGATGCAATCAAATGGCGTAACGGTCGATCCGGACCTAAAAGAAACGCCGCCTGCGCCGCAGGAGGACAGCAACCGGACAAAGGCCTCTATCGACAAGGTCAGCCCGGCACAAGACGACACCGAGATTCGTGCTCCCAAAGAGCAGGAAGATCAGTAAGCGATACCGGTCACCATGGCTGCCCACGATCTCCAGCGAACTATCCCGGTTATAGAGAGGAGTCTCGAGTTTTTCAGACCCCATCACCTGGAGCTTCGCAAAAGACTCATCACCGTCTTCCTCAGTATTATCATCTGCACAGTCACCGCCTATATTTTTGCCGAACAGATCGCTTCTCTCTTTATCTCCCCGCTCTTTGCCGCAAGCCCACTGGTCTATAAACTTGTCTACACCAACCTGCCTGAAGCCTTTCTTGCCTACATTAAACTTGCCCTGCTGGTGGGGATCATTGTCAGTATGCCCATCGCCCTGTATCAGCTCTGGGTATTTGTCGCACCCGGTCTCAAAGAGAACGAAAAGAAACTGGCAGTCATCGTTGTGTTCTGGGCCACTCTTCTCTTCATGGGTGGGGCTTGTTTCGCCTTTTTTGTTGTCTTGCCGAAAATGCTGACCTATTTCATGAGTTACGCAAGTAACGGACTGGTGCCTCTCCCCAAACTCGGTATGTATTTAACCTTCGTCGCCCGCACCATCCTGGCTTTCGGCATCTCCTTCCAGATACCCTTCCTCGTGGTTATGGCCGGCAAGGCTAATTTTGTCCAGGCGCCCTATTTCCGTCGTAAACGAATATACTTTTATATATCAATTGTCGTACTGTCTTTTCTGCTGACCGCCGGTGACTTCGTGGCAACTGCCCTGATGGCCTTTCCCCTCTTTCTTCTGTATGAGACGGGCATTTTCCTCAGCGCCCTGTTCAATCGGCAGAAAAAAGCCAAGAGCAAGGGTTAGCCCGGGCCAATTTCCTGTTTCAACAGACAGCAGGAAATTCGATTGACTGGTTTTCCCGCACTGTCATATTCGATGGTATCCGGCTGCAACAGTTTGTTCATAACACAACCCTCGGCGATATTCAGGCTGAAGAAACTGTCCTCGCAGAGCCCCTCGCTCTTCACCAGACGGTTGTTTTCAATGGCATAGGCGTTGATCGGATGATCCTCACAAAGAGGACATTGATAAACCCGGCCATTGGGAAAAATAAAATAGTTTTCGGCAACAACACCGGCACATTCAAATTTCTCGTCAGGGGCAAGAAAGACCTTGGGATAGGTGACGTGAATGCCTTTTTCCGCTGCCATCCTGGCCACCGCCGGCACGGTATCGAGCCACTGCTGCCGGCTCACCTGACTGACCTCCTCACTGTCCGCCTTGGCCGATTTTCCCCGCAGGCCGATCACCTGAATAAAAAGCTTCGGTACTTTCAACTTAACGAGCAATGGTACCAGCCGCACCAGGGAATCGAGGTTTTTTTTACTCACTGTGTAGATTACACTCACAGCATACCCTAAACTCACAGCACGCTCGATATTCGCCACACAGGTAGCAAACACCCCCTCTCCCCTTATGGGATCGTTGGTCTTCGCATCGGGGCCATCCAGGCTGAAACTTAAAAAATCGAGCAGATCCGGGCTGGTCTTGGTCAAAAGATCGTTAAAAAGATACCCGTTTGAGTCAACAGTGACGTTATATCCGAGCTCCTTGGCCTTTTTAATTGCAAAGGGCAGCTCGGGATGTAGCGTCGGTTCACCGCCAAGGAAAATCATATTCGAATGTTTGTCAGTGTCGGCAAAAAGAGTCATCCATTGAGCTATCTGCTCTTTGGTCAGTTGCTCTGTGCCGTGTTGCTGTCTGTTTATATAACAGTGGCGACAGGATAGATTGCAGGCGGTTAACAGGTGAAAGAAAATATTTCTTTCACCCGGTTTAAAGGCGACGGTTCGTGCTGTATTTTTCATTTATTATCTCTGTGCTGCCCCCCTTGAAGTGCTCTAGCCCAGCCTACTGTCTAAGAGTATAGTTTGCCAGCAGACTGTTTTTCAGATAGTCGTTATCGGGATTGGAAAAAAAATCTTTAAAGAGTCCGAGACCTTTGTCCCGTAGAATTCCTCCGGTTATCTCCACCTCCATCTTGCAATAGAGTGGAGACATAAGCTGTAGCGGCAGATTGGTCCCACCACCCATTGCATCCTCATAACTATAAGCAATTTTTCTCACTCCGTTGACCAACAGAGTAGAAAAACACATCAGGCAGGGTTCCATGGTAGAATAGACCGTCACCTGGGAGAGATCTACCGGACTTTCACTCTCCAGCAAGGTTCGCAAGGCGACTATCTCTGCGTGGTCCATCTCATTAACCTTGCCAAAACTGTTTCGCCGTCTGCCGGTGGCGACAATCTGACCTTGATGTTCGAAGACGCATCCCACCGGAAAATCTCCCAACATAAGAGCTTGACGTGCCTGCCGCAGTGCGACCTCCATCCATTTTTCGTGTTGCGTCATGAAAACCAACCTGTTTTTTTTATGAGAGAAACGTCAAAGCGCCCTGCCGTAACGCAATGCGGCGGCTTGGACAACGGCCAGGGTATGCTCCTGGATCAGATCGTGGGTTTGCACTATGAAGGGAACATAGCTCAGTGTGCAGGCTGTTACAGCCAGTTTAAGCTCCGGTAAGATCGGAAATTTCTTCTCTTTGCTGAGTGTTGTATTGGCCAGCACTATTTTGATGGCCTGAACAGCCTCTTTTTCAGCAAGCGTCACCGGGTAACCATTCGTAACCTTTTTTTTCTTGCCTTCTGGTATTCTGGCCTGGGCTACGGTCAGTTGGGAAGCGAGTTGCAAAAAGGCCTTTGGATTTATTTTGAATGCCGGAATCCAGAAGGCCAATGGACGGGTCTCATCTTTTTGTCTAATAACCAAAGGCTGGTTGGTAAATCGAAGATAATCGCCAAAGGTCTTTAGAACATAGCCACTGGCAAAAAAATTTATCTGCCAGAAAGGCAGAAAACGGGCACCAGGTTCATCGGAATCGACAACCAGCCACTCTACCGGGACGAATTTACCCTTCTTCTCCTGCCACAACGATGCACAGTTGCTGCATTGCAGGACCAGGCTGTCCCGTTCCCCTTTGAGCAGTCCACCACATCCGGGACAGAGAGTCGTAATAAACCGGGGTTCCCAGGAAACCTTGCTCACACATGTTTTAACCAGGCTTGGCTTTAACCCGGAGACCGGCCCTAATACCTCGTTGGTAACTGCATCGCACAGTTTTTCATCCTGCATATAACAGGGTTGATAAATACGACTGAGGGTTTCGCCAATGTAGGTCTTATGATAGGTGATGTTGTCGTATTGATCATTAAACAGATCGATGATCATGGCGGCATGAGCAAAGATGGTTTTAGTGGGGACCGATTGCAGAATAAAGTTTCCGCGGATGGTGGAGACCACCGGTGTCGTCTTCATCACCTGGGGTCTCAAACCAAGCGATACGGGAAGGTGCTGATTCTCAAGACCAAGACGGGTCGTATCGACAATTTTATACTGTATCTCCTTGTTCCGAACGTAATAGATCGACCCCTTAAACCGCAGGTACGGCATGTAAATAATCGAGTCACTGCCAATCAGTTCAGGCAGCTTTACCGGCAGAACATAGCGGAAACCTATACTGCCGGTCTTGTAATTATATACATCACAGTAAGAACAGCGGATCAGTCGATCGTCTTCATGGATGGCTATTGAAGCGCCGCAGGAAGGACAGCTTTGTTCTATCGTTACATCCACGATCTGCTACCGTTTTCCAGGCCTGACACTCGTTAAAGGGCTACATCTCTCTTTTACTCGGTTATTTTCATGCGAAAGAAACAGAAAAATAACCGGCAAGGAACTCCAAGCGCACCCGATCACAGATGCTCTCCACAATGATTACAATACATTGCATCCGATAGATTTTCGGTCTTGCAGCCGGGACAAATTATCGGTTGTTGTTTCCGGTCAACCGCTTGCCCGCACTGAGAGCAGAACCTGGCCTTTGGTGTCATATTTTTACCACAATTGCTACACCTGACCAGCGTCAATTGCTGGTGGCCGCACAGCGGACAAAAGCGCGCATCGGCGGGAATATCGTTGGTGCAGTCAGGACACTTCACCAAAGGGGCAGGACCGGACAGCTCGGCCGCCTGGGGAGAACGATGTGTATTCGCTGCGAAGATACCCGGCAGCATCATGCCCATCCCCATGCCAAGACCAGCGCCGGCCTCACCCTGGGCCGAAGCCGCCTTTTCCATGGCCATGGCCGTTTTCAGCTGGAGGAATTTTTCCATATCCTGGATCAGCCCCATCTTGCTCTTGTCGTCTATGGCGCTTTGCACTTCCTCCGGCGGGGTGATGGAGGTAATATATAACTGACTGAGCCGAAGGCCAAAATTGGCAAAGTCGGAAGTAAGTCGTTTCTGCAACTCGTCAGAGAGTTCATCGAATTTACCGGGAAGATTGAAGATGGAATCAAGAGTCTGCCCCAGATAATCGTTGAACCTTGAGACAATTACCATCTTAAGATAATCGGCTATCCCATCGGTATCCATTTTCCCCATGGTACCAACCAGAGAGTTGATAAAGAGTACCGGCTGCACAACCTGAAAATTATACATCCCGTGGGCACGAAGACGGATAAGTCCCAGTTCATTGTCCCTGAAGGCGACCGGATTTTGAGTCCCCCATTTCAGATTGGGAAAATACTTCAAATTGACCATATACACTTCGGCACGCAAAGGACTGTTGCCACGCCAGGGGATGGAGAGAAGCTTGGTCAGCAACGGCAGATTGCCGGTTCGAAGAGTATACCTGCCCGGTCCAAAACAATCGCAGGCTTTACCTTTGTAGAAAAAAACGGCCGCCTGGCTCTCCCTAACCGTCAGTTGCGCGCCAAATTTAATTTCCCCTGAACCCTGTTCCGGCAGGCGGTGAACTATTTCTTTTCCGGACTCGTCAAACCATTCAATATTTTCTAGAAACAGGCCACCATCAAACCGGTTCATTAATCTCTCCTTGATTTACGTTCTCTTCCTTAAAGCTGCTATTGTCGATAACGTGATAATTGGTATACTATAGTCCTATCATAGCATAAATGTTCATAAATATTGCAGGAGAAAATTGCAGGATGCAAGCTAAAGACCTCTGGGATCTGGAAAGTGCCTTGAAGGTACTGGGCCACGACAATGTCGACAGTAAACTCTGGGCGGAGGCAGTTGAATGGTTAATGGTTTATGGGCCACCGGAAATCCGCCGCCTGTTACTCGATGCATCAACTGCGGCCACAAACGGATCTTTCCCCGGGCTCAAACCCACGCATTATACAGAGGATGGGCAAGCCTGCTATGACATCAGGGAGTTAGCTGAAAGTCTGATGATTACTGAGGCCGAAGCCAAAGATATCCTGAAAAAGAAAGAGGCGGAACATCAAATCTCTCCTGCCATCGACCTGGATAAGACCGGCTCCGTCCACTAGCGCATTGAAGTTGCGCAGGAAGAATTGCTCAGCATGATATCAATCGATGGTCGGCAGGGGTTTAAAGATCATACAATTTGTCGTCGTGCTCCGGCCTGGTGCTCTGCCGCATAGCTTTCTTCTTCATCGACTCAAGGCTAAAATCCTCATCACCGAGAGATTCGCCCATTTCTTTTTCAATCAGTTCCGGATCCTCCCCCGCCTCCATTCGTGAGATCGCTTCTTCCATCGAATCGCCCAGATGTATTCCGGTCTGGGAAGTAAATTTTCTCATAAGAGAGGCCATCTGCTTTGGATCTTCTTCGTTGAGATGTTCAGCCTCACGCATCAGCGAATTAAAAGCCTGTTCCATTTTCGATTCGTCAAGTCCGGCAAACTGATCCCCCTCGTCCTCTTTGGTTTTGCCGATAGTCGCGAAAGTCGAAATCTGCTTTGAAAGCCCTTGGTTGCTGCATCTTGGGCAGGCAGGAATCTTGGTAGTGTTTACTCTTGCCGAATAAAAATTAAAGATCACATTACATCTGTCACAATAGAATTCGTAGATAGGCATGGTTCAATGAATGTGGTAGTATTTTATGATAGTGAAAAATATTCCTGCACTATGTTCTCAACCTAATACCTCGTCAACCTGTTCTTCGGTCACTTTATCGGTGATAACAGTCTTGCCTATCTGGGTAGGAAGCACATAGAAGACACTACCGCCAATAGCTTTCTTGTCGGCGAGGAGATATCGCTTGATCCGATTTCTATCAAGTGTTGTTGGTACTGTCACCGGCATATTGTAGGCCTGGAGCATCTCGATTATCGCCGTGCAGTCGTCTTTTTTGAGCAGTCCACCCAGTACGGCAAGTCTGGCAGCGGCAACCATTCCGATGGAGACGGCCAACCCGTGAATCAGCGAATAATCCGAGGCGGCCTCCACCGCATGGCCGATAGTATGCCCGAAGTTGAGAATTCTTCTGATCCCTCCCTCCCGTTCATCTTCGGAAACAACTTCCGACTTTATCCTGCAGCATATTTCGACTGTTTTCTTGATTAATTCCGGTTCTAGTTTCAGGATTTTCTCCCGGTTATCCAGTAGAAAGCGGAAAAATTCATCATCGCGGATAACCCCATACTTGATCACTTCCGCAAGCCCGCCAAGAAATTCCTCGCGTGGAAGCGACGAAAGCACCGAGATATCAATATATACAGCTTTCGGCTGATAAAAAGCGCCAACCAGATTTTTACCTTCTGGAATATCCACACCGGTTTTGCCGCCCACCGAACTGTCAACCTGGGCGAGAAGGGTTGTCGGCACCTGAACAAAAGGAATACCCCGCATATAAGACGAGGCGAGAAAGCCGGCAAGATCTCCGGTCACCCCCCCGCCAAGACCGATAAGGGCATCTTTACGGTCAAACCCAAGCCGAGCCAGTTGACCGGCGAGAGCCCCAATGGTTGCCAGGTTCTTGTTCGCCTCCCCATGGGGGAAAACAACCAGTTCCGCCTCTATCCCGGCAGCGCTGAGACTGGCCATCACTGCCGGGCCATACAGTCCGGCCACCAGGTCGTCAGCCACAACTCCGTACCGTTTTGCGATGCTTCTTGTTCGTAGATCCTCGCCCACTCTTTGAAGACATCCGTTGTCAATGATGATCGGATAACTTCTCTCTCCTAGGCCCACTTGTAATCCCTGCATAATATCCCCGAAACCTGCTATTGGTAAGTCTATGACCACTTCCTGGAAATCCTGTTATCGAAAGAACTTACCCGAACCGAGCATAATAAAAAAGGAGATATCGCGTTGCCGCGATATCTCCTTTTCAACCTACTAAAGATGAGAATCAGAAATTACATTGCAGCGCCGGAAGCGGCACCCTGCATTTTGACCTCAACTTTTTCTTTCAGGCTGCCATAGTACACTTTGAGGTGATCCAGAACTTCATCACGACCAAAATGAGGTACAATCTCAGCACCATCAGAGAGTGCTTTACGCAGCTTGGTACCGGAGAGAATAACACGGTCTTCCTTGGTATGATTACAGGTACGCAGAGAAGCCATGCCGTCACATTTGTAGCAGTAGAAGGTCCAGTCGATTTTCATCGGCTTGCACTGCAGATCTTTGCCGGCATCACCGGTTGTCGGAATGCGGTCAAAAATTTCCTGAGCCTCGAACAGACCATAAAAATCACCAACGCCAGCATGATCACGACCGATCAGCATGTTGTTTACTCCGTAGTTCTGACGGAATGTAGCGTGGAGGAGTCCCTCGCGAGGTCCGGCGTAACGCATATCCAGGGGATAGCCGGCATTAATGACATTTTCTTTCACGAAATAATTCTCGATCAGAATATCAATTGCTTTTACGCGGGTTTCAGCAGGAATGTCACCAGGCTTCAGGTTACCGATGAGCGAATGGATCAACACACCATCACATACCTCAACAGCGATCTTGGCCAGATACTCATGGGAGCGATGCATCGGGTTACGCAGCTGCAGGGCAGCAACATTGGCCCATCCGCGCTCGTCAAACATAGCACGGGTCTCAGCGGGCTTGAGGTAAACGCCCGGGTACTCTTTCGGATACTCACCCTCGGAGAGAACTTTAACCGGACCGGCAAGGTTAACGTCTTTTTGGGCCATAACCATGATAACACCAGGATGATCCTCCGGGGCAATTTCCCAGAACTTGCCGTCTACGGACTCTTCGCCCTGTCCCATGAAGACCTTCTCACATTCCCACTTCTTGTCAGCCTCGGTCATGGCGAATTTCTCAGTGACCTTCATGGTTGCAAATACTTCGCCTTTGCGAACCAGAGCAATCTCCTGCCCTTCTTTAATATCAGCAGCTTCTTCAGTGGTAACGTCGAGGGTAATGGGTACAGGCCAGAAGGTTCCGTCTGCCATTTGGAAATTCTCACAGACGCCTTTCCAGTCCGCCTTGGTCATGAAACCGGACAGAGGAGAAAAACCACCGATTCCCAACATGATCAGATCGCCTTTCGCACGGGCAGAGATCTCAATCTGCTTCAGGCCAGCTGCTTTTTTGAGCTCTGCTTCACGCTCTGCGCCTTCAAGCAAGGCACAAACCAAACCTTTTCCACCGTGAGGTGCAACTAATTTAGACATAGAGTTCCTCTTTTTTAAAAGTTTATATTATTAAAGCCTTCGCCGCCCAAACTTTTGAGTGGCAATCTAATGAACGAGCATTCATTTACAAAGGCTTATATATAGTTTTGTCAGCTGAAAAGTCAAGCGAAAATCGCGCTCGATCAATGAGTACTATGCTGAACGCTTTCGGACAACAGAAAATTGAAAAAGAGTCAGACTACCTGATGGCAGGTTATCTGGCAAGCATGAAATTGCAAAAAACATTTGAGCCAATAATCCACGTCATGCAGGGTTTTGTATGACTATGTTTAGCTTTGAAAAAAAAAGCTGATCACAATTCGAGTCATGAATCGTGATCAGCCTATTGAAGTTTTTTTACAGCGATTATCTCTCTTTTATCTGTCACTCCAGGAAGTTTTTCCTGTCCGCACGGAATCGACAGTATCGACCTCTATGCGAGCAATATCGCCGGTTGAAAGCTGGGTAAAAACACTTAATCCATCCCCTCCCGTACCTGCCCCAGAGTGTATTGCCGGTGCTGTAGCAAAGCCACGGCCTAAATCAATATATTTAAGGGAACGATATTTCAGTTTACCGTTGGCAGCCTCTGCTGAAGTACCAAAGATGGTAGGTCCCGGATAGGCCGTCCCGGTTTTGTAGAACAGACCATATAAACGGCTTAGACCTTCACCTGTACATGAATCGGTACTCGGTTGGAAAACAGAGCTGAAAAGTACACCACCAAGAAGAGCTGACCTTGTGACATTTCGGGTGGCAGGATCGGTTCCGGCAATACCTTCGATCGGAGGTAGATCAAGCATCCAGCCCATCGGCCCATTGGCAGTAGAATCATCAGTTTCATCCATATAATCTTCTATCTCATCAAATGTTGTCAGAGAAGTCTTGGTGCCAAAAGGATCACTTAATAGTGTTGGCAGAGGATCCTTAAGGGTTCGATCCGTATAAACTTCAACATCAGTCACATCCAACAGATCGGTCTTCAAGACGGTAACACCAGTTTCATCATCTTTTATTCCAAAGAGACTCTGGGTTACCGTGCTTGTCTTATCGGCGTTAGCAAAATAACGCCCGGATCCAAAGTATACCCATTTGTTTCCATGGTTATCAATTGCCGGAGTTGGTTGGCCATATACCGGACGATCGGATTGAAAGAATGTAGTTGGCAATAACCAGTTGACAGGATCGTCATCATCCTCTAGCGAAAACCTCATAACCCGCCCGGAATCAGCAGTGGCACCACCAACCAGACCGAAGTAGGAGGTATCAGCGTAAAAATCAAGATCCCAATCTACCACAACGGGCGTTCCCATAAAGGCGTTCTGGACCCCGGTATCACACACGATAATATTGGTTTTTGGCGTTAGTGCCTGTACTTCGCATGATGGTGGAAGGGTTGGATCTACGTCATTAGTAACGGTCTTCCCGACAAACGGTTCCTGGGTTGGCCCCGTCTTCAACTGTGCCAAATCAAAAAGATACATTTTAGCTGTCTGACCTACACTGCTTGTGTAGTTTAGGCGGTCACTTGGTCCAGTACCAAATTGCAGATACCACTTATTGACACATTGCGAACTAACATTACTGCATGAAATATTATTACTATCCCTTGTTGTATCCCTGAAAGCCAATACTGCCGGGTAGACTGTTGAAAAACTGTTATCCGGCACGGGAATTTCACCGAGTAATTGGGGAGCAACCTCCGGATTGGTTATATCAAAAATAATATAAGCGGAGTGAACTGTCACATTATCCGAAGTATTCATAGGATTTGCCGGGTCATCGGAATTCGTGTCTAGAGTCACAGGCTGACCACTATTGGTCAGTCCCCCGCCAAGATTCATCCCCGCCACAAGAACAGTTCCCCATCCATCAGGGTGATCGTCATTATGCGGGAATATATTAGCGTCGAAAACCCGAGGTTTAGCATCCATGTAATATACATGACTCTCAGCATATTGGATGTCTTTTAGCCATTGGAGATGAGGGAGCAGATTATAGGGAGCGTAGGCCCACATTTCCCCACCCAAAGGATGCTCGACAGCTGGTTCCGGGGGGCTTGGCCCTTGATTAAATCCCGAGGTAGAATACTCTACTGTTTTGACAATCTCCGAGTTTACGGTTGTTTCTAATACATTGAAAAAACCGCCATTGAAGGCATGAAAGAGTCCATCATTGCCACCGACATAAATCATCACCCTCCTGTCTTGGTATTTTTTCCGGAATGCAGCATAGGAGGAATCATTATACAGCAGGTTGAATGCCTCTTGAGGCGAGCCAACTACTGTCGGAGTTGCATTGATGATATCACCCAATCTCATCACATGTTCAGAGGTATCGTTGGGAGAGTATTTGATTTTTCTGTTCCGCGTACCGGGAACTTCGATGCCGCGGATATAGTTTATAACATCTTCTGCTTCAGCTTTTCTTGCAGCATCATCAATCCCGTCAACATCAAAAAAGCCCGGTTTTACCAGTGGGCTGCCAGACGTCAGCATGGTTGAGACAAAATCACGGTATTCTCCGGCATCGACATCACCATTAAGATTACTATCAACCCAAGTGGTAATATAGCGTCCTCCAAGGGACGTTGTTGTACCGGTGGTGGCATTGGTTCCATAGATACGGTTGGTCCTCAGCGTTGTATCAGGAATGGGCAGTGAGTCCAGATAAAGCTCTTTTCGAGCGTTCCATAGGTAACCGACTTCGTACAATTCTCTGATCGAGAAACTGTTGGTTGCCACTGAAACCCGATCTCCAACCGCCAGCCAGGAATTGGTAGGATCGACATCAAAACTTTGTTCACCGGAGTTTGCAAGCGTCAGTGAAGTGGCACTGGTTCCAGTACCGAAAATCGTTTCCAGGTTAGACACCTTCCATGCATCAAAGGTTGATCCCTCCGTACCCTGCATATCATAGGAGGAGATCTTCACCATAGTGCATCCGGAAAAATCCCCAGGTTCGTCAACCACGAAGGTCTCAACATCTGAATTTCGACTTTCGATCTCTATATCGTGTACCTTGCCAATCACCGTACTGCCAGGAACACATTGAACATCCCAGTCAGAAAACGATTCACCCAAGCGGCCAACAGGTCTTTTTGTAGTTAGTGTCAGGGTGTCGTTCACATTTATCCATGTTCCAGCCGGCTCAACTGTAAATGTAATACTACCAAGGGATGATGGGAAAACAATCGGACTGAAACTCTTGCCTGTCCAAGTATCTAAACCGACGATATTTTCAATATCCCACGAATCTGCCTGTTCCCCTATTGGTCCTTGAGAATCATTGACATTTATGGTGACAACACCTGTGACATCATTGTAAGCCGCCACGGTGCCGATGATGAAATAAGGAGAAAGGGTCAATTCCTGATTAACCGCATCATACGAGGCGAGCCCCTCAAGAGAATTGGGGACCATTGTCACGACTCCGCCGGTGTAACTCGTCACCACACCTTGCATGGAAGATGCCGCAAAGGAATCCGGGGAGTTGCTGCTGTAGACTCTCACCCTTGTCCTTTTCTCTATGTCATCGTAATAGGTTTGTACAACCTGATCTACACAATAATTGTCAAGTTTACCATCCGGCACACAGGGCCCTGTCGGAGGGATACACTTATCATTGGTCGCGTCATATCCCCTCGGGGAAGTGCAATCCTGCCTGGTAAGCCCGAAGCTATCCAGCCAAAGCGCCTGCAGCGTACCTACCCAGTTTGCCTCTTTACCATCCTGCTTTTTCAAAGGTTCGTAAAAGGCCTGAAAGAGGGCCCCTTCACCACGAACGTTACTCGAGACAACGGCGGCAGCCGTCCCTGAAGATGTCCTCTCTAAAATTGCGTTGAAGGTGGAACGCAGACTATCTTCCAGCTGTTGTGGATGGGATGCATAAAAATAGTTATCGGGTATGCCATCCGATCCCACGGCACCTGTTTTATTTATTTTACTATCCCACTCTGTAATATCCGGGCCAGGTTTTTTGTCCCCGTTTTTATCGACGAAACCGCCCCATTTTGCAGCATACCAGAGTGGATCTTCAAGGGAACCGGCGCTAGAACCGCCTAATGTGTAGGTAACAGTAGAACTTGTTCCCCCAGCAACATATCCAACACAGCTTGAACAGCTCAGCACGCCGGTCGGGTCATTATACTGAAAACCGTTCGTCCCTGAATGAATATGCAATCCATCCTGAGTCGTGCCACTGATGACATAGCCATGACCGATCGCATATCCAAGGTTCTCAAGAGTAACTGCCGTGGTGACCTTAATCTGCCTGGCAGTGATCTCATACTCATATGTTCCGCCAGCATCCAGATCGTAGTCATTTCCCTGCAGGCTGTCTTCCCAGATGGCCAGAAACTTACCTCGGCCTGTTTGCTCACCATTAATGATTTCAACATGGTGCGGTTCAATAACTTTAAAATCTGCAAGCGTGCAGCCGTAGTTGCTTTTATTATTGTCAATACAGCTCGGGATAATCTTCACAGTTTGACCTACGGTGCCCGGCACCGGAATCTCAATTTCCGGATTGCCTGAGGCAAGTCGTACTGAATAGTTATCGACAGTCTGCTCACCCTGCAGGGCATGATTTGACTTAAGAGTGTCTGGCCGAATATCATTGGTATGAGCGTACCAAGCCATTCCCGCAATGCGATACCCTCCCCTAAGTCCCGGCCCTTCCGGACATATACCCCTGACTTCACCAAGATTCGGAATGCTTTTTGGAGTACATGTTTTGCTGCCATTGGTTGTGGTTTCACCAACAAACCATGTCTTTCCAGAATCGCTTATGCCCTCGGCGATACCAATCTGCCGCGTCAATTCCGTTGAAGAATACGGAGCATCAAGATCTTTTTCGATGCCTTGATGCGCTGAATCCAGCTCATCCTTATCGTCGTTGTTATTTTTCCCAAATGCAGTATCTGACGAGATAATGGATGAATTGAAGTTGATAATACTCAACGGCGCACAATAATTATCGTCATTTAAAGGATCCTCCCATTCACCGTTGTAATAATTCAGTCCCTGAAAAACGCCTTTTGCATCTTCCGTAGTCTGGTAGTCTTGTGGTGCGTTATTTCCCACCCAGTGCCCCAACGCGGTAAGGTAGATCTCTGCGAAGGGGTTGCCCCAGTTTTGACATTCACTGGAAGAAGTCTCACCGAAAAAATTTACCGATAAAGGACATTTATCTCCATCAGTGTTATCTCCATAATTCCAGGTCCCGTACTCGTATCCTTTTATACGATAGATACTCCAGGCGTTAATCACGCCTTCGGCATCCTGTTTGGCAGCTGGTCCGCCAACAAAAGTAAAAACATGTTTAAAAGTTCCATCACCTGCCGCATGGGTTGTATCGACCAAATCATCGACAACCTTATCTCCGTCGCAATCTCGACCGAGGTTGATCTCCCGGCACGTATTGCTTGCCCCATTATTTTTCATAAAAAGAGGCATAACCATATCGCCGCCTGTCGTGGACTTGCCATATGTGCCGGCAATCATACCAAAAAGTAACTGGTCGTTGTCGCCGTACTCCTGCAGCAACCCTATCGGTTTCCAGTTGAGATTGGGATACTGTTTACAGTTCTCCGTTCCATCACTGCTGTCATATTTTCCATCCGGCTGTAGATCTTTACAGGCAACTACCCTGGCAACGTAATCAATCCCGCCTGCCCCGCCGAGTCTCTCGGTTTTACTTGGGTTATCCTGGGCCGCAGCAACTCCGGAATATTCAGGGTTGTTATAATTTTTACCATTAACACCCGGATCTTCGTCTTCCCAGAGACATTGATGCACCTCCCCTGCTGCCCAGAATGCATAATTACCATCAGCAACGCGTATTAAGGGAGGGTCCGTTATATCCTGTGAGAAACTATTCGATGAAGAGTAGGTCACATTACAGAAGGTGATTCCTGTACGCGTAAGGTTGGCAACTTCCCAGTCAGTATACCCAGTATCGTCTCGTGAATATCTGACGTCGACGATAATGTAATTTTCCGTAGAATCGATTTCACTGACCAGCCCTTTCATATATCGTGCAGTCGGCAGGCTATTGCTCGAGATTTCCAAAGCATCGCCGATTTTAAAGCTTAGTGCCGGGTTGGACGAGAACGAGAACTTTTTCTTCCCCGTGCCGATAGTCAGGAGAGTGGTATTGCCATATGTGGTATCGGGATTGGGTCGGGTGTTGAGGATAGTCCAATCGCTATGGGCAGTTATATCGCTTGCGCCAATGACATCAATAGAGATTGTCTTTGACCCGGAATCCAGGTTGGACACCCACCCCCTCATGAAAATATTTTGAGGATCGGTGCGACTCGACACCTCTACATAATCGCCGACAATATACGTTTCCGCAGGATCCGAGGTAAAGGTGTATGATTTGTAAGTGGTATCAATAGTATGATAGGTTGTGCTGGCAACCGTCTCCGGTTGAATCGTGTTGTTGGTGATCAACCAGCTGTTGGTCGATCCACTACCGCCTTTACCCGTTATGTTTACTGTTATCTGGCTGCTTCCGGAATCGATATCGGTTATTGACCCCTCCATGAAATTTGCAGAATTTACCGTTGACGCAACAGTGACAAAGTCACCAACCCTGCACCACGATACTGGATTTGCAACCGAGAAGACTTTCGTTCCGGTGCCAATGGTTTGCGCAGTCGAGCTGGATTGAGATACCGCAGCTGCACTAAGTACCACTGGGGTTAGTTTGGGAAGATCAACATGGTTATAATATTTGGCGAAGGCATGTATATCCGGTGGAATGAAAGCGCGTTCAAGAACAGTTTCGTCCTTGGTGTCCACCCGTCGGTGCCCGCCGAAGAGAATTTTTCTGATGGCATCTATCCTGGTCATCGAAGCCCAGTTTAAAAAATTCCCGCTCCACTCATCAGTATTGCTTCCTGCATTGCAGTATTTATTCGAGGTGACCGAAGCGGGTTCAAACCTGTTATTGGCAGTGGAATATTTGTAGCACTTATGGTTATCAAAATAGCCATAATAATCTATTGAATGCTTATAGGTCGTTTCTGCAATACCATCATCATCAAGATCCGAGTAATCATTATACGCCTTGAAATAGAGCTGCTGATCGTTTGAGGCATTTATCTGCACCTGAGGTGTTGCAGAATTTTCATGGATAGTGATAGGAAGGGCCGAAAAATCACCCATCACATAATCCTGATTAGCCCAAACAGCAGACGCTGAGCAGATCAGGAAACACATCCCGACAATAGCTCTCAAGAACCCTTTTACTTTTTGCTCAGATATCGGTAACAGCCCCATCATGACCTCCTAATTATTAACAAACCAGCCTTGCAGACTTCAGTCATTTCAATTTCTATATGTGGCAGCATCACAATCGCTTGTACTCGCATTATTGAGAATGTGTGTGCTTAACCTCCACCCGAGGGTCACGAGGGAATCGCTCTCTCTTGAACCCTGATGCCGCGAATAAATTGTAAATTTCATATGCGAACCACCGGCAGCTGATGAGGCCCCGAGCCCTTCATAGCCTGAAATCATCTGCAGGCCGCTGCCTGGCGAGTAGGCAACCTTGCCATTGAAAAGCAGGTTGGTATGAGGTGAAGTATCATTTAAAACACCATCGGTATAATAGACTGCTGCCCTGTTTGTATCCGATACATCGGTTGAGGCAAGAGATTGTACGCTTGAAAAGTCGAGGTCATTGACAATAATACCGTTTATCGTTCTCGTGCCGGGAGGACCTGAATTGGTATTGAACCCACCGTTGACCTGAACACATATAGCGTTGTCATAGGTCAGCTTCAAACCAACCTCCGTCCCTCCGTCGGCCTCATAAAAAGCTTGTTTGTACAGAGCGTCATTAACTGACATTTCCGATTCAAACACAGCTGTATCGATCGCTGAAGTGCCGAGAAGCATAAGCACAACCATGAGCAATAAAGTGAAAACCAGCACAAATCCATCTTCACCCGATATGATCGTTCGTTTCATTGCCACTCCAACTAGAGATTTTCATTCGACTTAAAATAATCGTGGGAATAGAGCACTCCGGCATTGAGCCCATCGTTTTTCACCACCGTCACCCTGACCTGCTTCACCCCATCCAACGGCCTGTCTTCGGCAATATTCCAGTATATTGAATAAAGGTCGCCGGCAGCTGCAGCGGAAGCCACCGTACCATCCGGCCTGATGTACCTGACTCCGTCCGGTGTCCCGGCAGCGGTGTCATCTATATCAAGAAAGCCGTTCGCTGCATTTCCCGCATCGTTGTCCAAAAGAGGATCGTCATATTTTAGCGACATAAAATCCTCTATGAGATAGCTCGCCCAGGTAGAGGATGCTGCAACACTGTCTGCTCTGCCGGCAGTACTTGCCGAACGCATCTGCATGGTATAACAGGCTATGATACCCATCGCAAAGATAGCCAGGGAAACGAGAACCTCAATGAGGGTAAAGCCCCTGTTATCCGGTACCAACTGTCTTTTATTCTTTGATATATGCATAACTGTCACGACTTTATCTGAAGATTTCGACATTGAACAATAAGCGACATGATGCGCCAGTGATAATTTCCAGGAGCTGCCGGCGTCCAGTCGGGCTGGGCTCCAGAGGTGACCGGTGGTTTCAGGGTGCTGTTGTCCACCTGGCCTGCTGTTTGTCTTGCTGAGCGCCCTAAAATCATAATCTTAACTGCGTCAATATTTTTCAGACTTGCCGGGGCCCGGGTCCAGGTGTCGTTGTCCAGATAGTACTCGAACATCAATTGTTCGATGTTTTCGGCAACCGGCTGAGAAACTCCGGCTCCGCTCTTTCGCCCAAGACATTTAATGCCGTCACCATTCACATAAGTTGCGTAACGAATGGATTCATCAGCATCATTGGTATCTCCATCTTCTGTAAGATCCTGCGAGAATTCAAAAGTTGTTGCATTGGCGGTGATAATTTTTGCGCCTGAGCTGCCCGTTGGATCATATCCGGCCATCCTGATTTCTTTAGCCATAAACTGCAGGGCACTTCTCATTTCCTGCTGCAAAGAGGTAATGTCCTGGCCGGCGTTATAACTCTTGCTCTGTCCGGTAAAGGCCATGGCAACTACTGCGATAAGCATACCAGAAATTGCCACTGCAACCATCAGCTCAAGCAACGTGAAACCTTGCTGCCGTGTGTCTATCATTACTTTTCCCCGGGATAAAAATTGTCGAGATATTGGATTATTACTAATTGGTAGCATAGTTAGTCAGCAATTACCTGAATCCTTGAATGACCGGCCTGCGACAAAATAATCTGATATGCGACTTTTGAGCCGGCACTTGCAGAATGCACCTCAACTTGCCCAGTGCCAGCCAATCCCCCCACGGGACGACCTAGTGGAAGAAAACCTGTTTTATTTGCGCCAAAGGTTATGCCGGAAAGACTACATCCTTCCGGGACCGTATATACTTCCAGGGTCGGTTCACTACCATCCTGAACTGAGTTGTTCGCGTTACCACCGGCACCGGCACCGTTATCGAGAAAGACTGTTGTCGTCCCGGTCACGCCGTTAAAAACCATTCCCGTATTGAAGTTTCTTTTTACCGCAGCAACCTGTGCCTTTCTCATCGTAGCGAGCATATGGCTTGCCGCTCCACGAAGACGGGCATTATCGCGATAGCTTACTACATTCGGAATGGCGATTGCCGAAATCACGCCGATAATTGCAATGACGACCATCAGCTCCATGAGACTAAATCCATGCTGCTGTACTACCTTTGGTATGATTGTTCCTTCCCGTATCCTTGTCATACATTTGACTCCCTTGAATTTCATTAAAGGATCGAGCTGATCAAAATGCTCTATGCAAACTACAAACCATTTTTTCATCAAGATCAAGCTACGACCTTAACGTGTTGTTTTAAGACGGTTATATTATCAATAGACTATCATAAAAAAAACCAGAATCAAAAAATTGCAGGCGATTTGACAAAAAAAAGCTTGTCACTATTAAATATTTTAATAGTAGCAGTATCTCGTTTAGTCAGTTTCAGTGTGGGGCGGCCGACCAATCTCATCGTCAATTGTGTGAGAGGCGAATACCTTTATCTGATGTTGTATTCTTTCAGTTTGCTTAACATAGAGGGGTAACTGATCTGCAGTGCATTGGCTGCTTTGCTTTTGTTGCCGTTACATAAAAGCATGGCCTTTGCTATCAATTTTGCTTCCATGGCCTTCTGCGCCGCCTTGAGCGACAGCTCGTCCAAGACACTAGAGTTATAAGAGTTATCCTCGGGCAGGCTATCGCTAGTCTTCAAGGGCTCTGGAAGATGTTTGTCTTCAATCATATCGGTGCTTGTCAAAACCATTGCCCGTTGAATCACATTCTCTAATTCCCGGACATTTCCAGGCCACGAATAATTCAAAAGGACCTCCATCGCCCTCGGAGAAATGGCCTTGATTTTGGTATCAAAGCCACTATTAAATTTTTTTATAAAATGATGACACAAGAGAGGGATGTCCTCTTTCCTGTCTCTGAGCGGCGGAATCGCAATCTGCAGCACATTCAGCCTGTAATAGAGATCTTCCCTGAATTCCCCTTTTGCCACCTGCTCCTGCAAATCCCTACCTGTGGCTGCAACAACCCGGACATCTATTTTTTTTGATGATGAAGCACCAACCGCCCTGATTTCCTGCTCTTGCAAGACTCGCAACAATTTCACCTGCATCGCCAGCGGAAGTTCACCAATCTCATCCAAAAAGAGTGTTGATCCATCGGCCTCTTCAAATAGTCCCTTCTTTGTTTTTTCGGCCCCTGTAAATGCTCCTTTAACATGTCCAAAAAGCTCACTTTCCAACAGATGCTCAGGGATGCTGCCACAATTTATCGCGATAAATGGTTTTTGACTGCGAGCCGAGTATCTGTGTACCCCGCTAGCCACCAGCTCTTTCCCTGTGCCGGATTCTCCGGTTACTAATACAGTGGTTGTGTACCCGGATACTTTCTGGGCAAGAGAGAACACATTTTTCATACCGGTACTTTTTCCCACCATGCCGTGGAACGATCCGGCCTCTTCTATTGCCTTGATTTTATTTCTTAAAAGACGGTTTTCCTGCCGGAGCGACTCGCGCTCCTCGGCCTTCTTCAAAGTCAATAAAACTTCATCGGACTTGAACGGTTTGGAGATAAAGTCATAGGCTCCGGCCTTCATTGCGGATATTGCCAGATCGACCGTACCATACGCGGACATCATGATAACGGTCGATTGTTTGAGATCATCTACTCCTTTTTGCAAAAGCGTCAAACCATCCATCTGCGGCATTTTTACGTCACAGAGTATGAAGTCATAGTGCTCATTTCTGATCTTTTCGAGAGCGGTCAAACCATCATAGGCGATTTCCGCAGCGTAGCCATGGCGCTCAATCATTGCTTTGAGCATATGACACATGTTTTTTTCATCATCAATGATCAGAAGATTCATCAAACTCCCCTGGATCTGCGGCTGTATTCAGTGGCAGTTGTATCATTACCGTCGAGCCCTCGCCAAAGATACTTTCGATCCATATTTTTCCGCCATGGGCGTCGATTATCGAATGGGAGACAAAGAGTCCCAGACCGGTTCCTTTCCCGGTATCTTTTGTTGTGAAAAAAGGATCAAAAATGACCTCGATATTTTTATCTTCGACTCCTGTGCCAGTATCTCTTATCCTGATAAGAGCAGAAGCCTTGCGGGTATCGTTCTCGACGATTTTTTCTGCCGTTATGGTGATCTGCCGCTCAAAATCACCAGCTTTTGCCTCTATGGCGTCAAGGGCATTCAAGAGGCAGTTCAGGAACACCTGGCGGAGACTTTCCGCATCGCATTCAATAAAAATATCAGAAGGTATGTTCTGCGACAGGGAAATAGCTGGATCGTATCTTTTTACCGAGACGATCTGGCAAACTCCCTCTAACAAATCAGCTAAATTCACGATCGATCTTGCGTGTGCAGAAGATCCTGCATAGTCCAAAAGCTGACGGATCAGACCATTTACTCGAGAGAGTTCTTGCAGGGCCCTTTGCCCAAACTGATCTTTCTCAGCCTGGGTGAGTTCCGGTTGCTTAAGCAATTCAACATATCCCTGAACAATGCCAATCGGGTTACCAATTTCATGGGCAAGACCTGCAGACAGTCTGCCTACCGAGATCATCTTCTCAGTATGGATCATTTCCTTTTGGGTCCTCAGCAGTTCCACATTAGCTGTTTCAAGCGAGGCAACCGTTTGCCGCAATTTGGCCCGATCGGACTCTATCCGGTAGAGCATTCCATTTAAAGCCATAGACAATTGACCAAATTCGTTTCGTTTTTTGTCATCGCCAAAAAACATCACATCCGGATCCTGATATGATTTGGACATCAAGACCATCCTCTCGATGGGTTTAACGGCAATAGTAAGCAAACGAAAAAAACCAATCACAGTCAAGACTATCATGTTAAAGAGCGAATAGACAAATATTGCCTTATAATTTTTGAATATACGTTGATAGACTGAATCAAGGGCAATTATGATTGCAGCCGCGTTACGTTCTTTTACATCAGCTGCAGCTAAAGGTTCTGCAACGAGAATAAGCCTTTCTCCCAGAAAAGCGCCTGCTCTGGCGGTAGTTTCCCGTCGGACAATTTCCTTTTGCAAGACAGCTGCCTTTTGAGATAACTTCAACCCTTCTTCCTGCAGATCTGGCCTGTCAATAGCCAGCCAATGCTCTCCGCCGGAGAACACTACCCCGACACAGCGCTTACTGGTATGCCGACAAAGTGCCTCAAGGGTTTGCGGGTAATTAGATTGATGCAGATCATATGTATATCCTTTCATCCACAGTTCAGACCCCCAGATAGATCTCACATGCTCTATTTCTGACTGGGCAAGTTCATTTTGCCAAAAAGCGATTACAACAAAATTGCAGAGCACCATGGCACTTGCTATCAGGACAACAAGAGTCCCGGTTATCTGCATTTTTAGTCCGCTGAAAAGCATGGTTTTTCCTGTTGATCGTCACCCAAACGGGTAAGTATATTATTTTAGTCTTATCATACTAGCTAGATAACTAACAGCTCCTAAAGGACAATAAAATGAACAACACTCGGGAGTCTGTCGAAGATCAACCTTCCAGCCGTCCACCGTAGTGACACTATTTGTCACACCACCGACCAAAGATTGTCACCCACACCGGGGAAAATTTTGTTTGAACATGATTTTCCCTTACACCATCTTACCAGATCTCATAGTTTAACTGTCTACAATATAAAAAGAAAAAAAAGTTTCCCTGGCAATTTGACTATTGGCATCGTCTTTGCGTATACTAAATCTGACAGAAGCAGGTGCATCCCAAAAAGGTGCATAAAAAGGAACGTATGACAATAAATCCTGAAGGAGACAAAATGAACAGACTTAGAATCAACCACAACGAAAAAGGCTTCACCCTTATCGAACTTATGATCGTAATCGCGATCATCGGTATCCTGGCAGCCGTTGCCATCCCGAACTACATTTCCTACCGTGACAAGGCATATTGCTCCGGCGCTGAATCCGATGCCAACTCTATCCTCTCGACCCTGTCCGACTATTATGCCATCCCGGCACATACAGGTTTGATGGTTGGAACTATTAATTCTGTTGGCACAATAAACCCTGCACAAACTGGAATTAACTTCAAAGCACTCTCAAATGGAAACTCGGCAATCCTGACAACTGTCGGTGTAACCCTTCAGGTTGCAGTAATAGATGTTAGTGCACGTTGTCCTTCCGATTATCGCCAAGCTCAATCTAATGCAGGGTGGTCAACTACTCCGACTCAAGGTACTTTTATCAAATCTATGTAATAATCAAAAAGATCAAAGTACCCCAGTTAAAACTAACCAAAAGTTGCGGAATGTGAAGTCACCGCAACTTTTGGTTTTTATTTCTCATACTATCTTCTCAACCATTAATTATTATTAGGATTTGCACGTTGCAAATTTCAAAACGTATTTCAATAATTATCTTATTAATTTCAATAAGCATTTCCTATGCAAACACATTCCATGCCTCATGGCATCTTGATGATTACTCCAATATTCTTACCAACAAAGCACTGCATTTAACAGATATTGAACCTAAAACTCTTTATTCTACCTTCTTTGCCAATCCAATATATCCGGGTAAAAAATTACTTCATCGTCCAATTTCTAATTTTACATTTGCATTAAATTGGTATTTTGGAGGTGACGATGTTGAGGGATATCACTTTGTCAATATCTTGATACATATCGTCATGTCGATATTTTTATTCCTTTCCATTCTTCTCTTATACAAAACACCATCCTTAAACAAAAATCCAAATCTTCAATTTAACTACGAAGTTATTGCACTTTTTGCAACTCTCTTGTGGGCACTTAATCCAATCCAGACACAAGCAGTAACCTACATAGTACAACGAATGGCGTCATTGGCGGCAATGTTTTATGTTATATCAATTTTCTTTTATCTCAAACTTAGATTATCCACCTTAACTAAATATAAAATCATATTTATTTGTGGCCTATTAGTAAGTATCTTACTTGCAATCGGTTCTAAAGAAAATGCTGCTGCAATTCCATTTTCACTTTTATTAATCGAGCTAATATTTTTTAGAAAAAATTACTATCTTAATAAAACCACAAATATATTTATACTAACATCATCACTTATTCTAACTTTGGCCGCTAGCTATTCAATATTGCATGGAGAATTTGGTACATTACTTAAAGGATACGAGACAAGATCATTTTCGTTATCAGAAAGGATACTTACTGAACCTAGAGTTATTATCATCTATCTTTCTCAACTCTTTTACCCAGCAACCTTCCGTCTCTCCTTAGAACACGATCTCATTGTTTCAACATCATTTTTTTCTCCCCCATCTACTTTATTGGCGATAATATTCATAATTTTTTTAATAGTTCTCGGTGTATTATTTATTAAAAAACAACCATTGATTTCATTATCAATCCTTTTTTATTTTCTTAATCATCTTATAGAGTCATCTTTTTTACCTTTAGAGCTATTTTTCGAACATAGAAATTATCTTCCATCAATTTTTATTTTTCTACCTGTTGCAGATTTTCTCGTTAAAAAAGCAACAAGCTATCGTTCGATCCATCCACAACGCTTACGAATTATTTTCATGTTTTCATGTTTACTTTTGTTTGTGTTAGGAACTGGAACCTATATACGCAACATGGCATGGATATCAGAACAATCACTCTTGCATGATACTTTTGAAAAATCACCGAACAATGCCAGGACATCAAACAACCTCGCAAATGAATATTTGAAAGAAGGTTTATATGATCATGCACTTCGGCTGTACACTAATGCCAAAATTCATGCATCCACTTCTCCAACTCCACGAGCTACGGAAATTTGTGCACTCAATGGTATCGGTTCAACTTATCTACTTTCGGATCATCCCCAAGAGGCAGTTGTTTTCCTTAAAGAGGCGCTTAATTTAGACCACACCAACAATATAGTCAGGCTAAATCTTGCAATTGCCTTCCTATCGTTACATAATTATAGTGAAGCACAAAGGCAAACGAACACTCTTTTGGAATCTGATAATCAAAATTCTGATTATCGTTATTTGCAAGAAATATTAGAATTGCAAAATCCCTCATCTCAAAATATATCGAATATCGATCTGGATGATTTATCCAGTCTAACTCCATCAAATGGCAATTTACAATTGTTATTGGCAGTTATTCATAAAGATCACGGAAATTTTCAAGAATCTTTAAAATATTTAAGCAGGTATGACAATCTTCTTCCTAAAAATATAACATCTAAACTAACCATCTTAGATGTTTACATTTTACAAAATGACCTCCAAAATATGAATAAAATAGCTGACGATATTATCTCTAATTTTTCCGCAAATCAAATTCTAAATGGAATGAATAATTCAATTATGATGGGAGTATCATTATTTTCTACAGATAGGATTAAGAACACCCCAGTTTTTAGGAATTTCAGCAACAACACTTTATTTATGCATACGCCGAATACCCGTCATTGAAGTTGGATTATAATCTTCGAACTTAATACTGATGACAACAGTAATTACGGGAAATATTTTCTACTAATTTGCTTTCGAAATAGAGCATACCGCTTGTGAAGAACACACTTCATTATAATTTTTATTTTATTCCAACTCTTTTTCTCACCCTCCTGGGAATAGCTGATACAACATATCTTACAGTTGCCCATTACAAAAACTATACTGACATTAGTTATTCGAGTTTTTGTGCTATATCTCCATCTATTAACTGTGATACTGTCGCACAAAGTTCATGGTCTATTCTATTAGGCATGCCAATTGCTTTGTGGGGCCTCTTCGGATATCTGTTTTATTTATCAATACTATTTACAGTTAGAAGAAAAACAGACTTTTCCTTTCCATTTTGGGCCATTCTTCAATTTATTGGCTTAACTTTTTCTTTAATTGCAATTTGCCTAGGATATATCTCAGCGACAAAAATTCATTCGTATTGTCTATTATGCATCATGAGTTATGCCATAAGCTTTCTTCTCTTCCTTTATCCGGTGATCGTACGGAGACGCTTCGACCATAAACCGTTTTTATCAAGGATTAATGAATCGAGTCGCTTAATTATTTGCCACCCGAGTGTATACTCATCAATCATCGTTCTAATATTTTGTGCTGTAGGAGTTCATTTTTTCTTGCCTCACTACTGGATTCAAAATAATCAAATCGACCTGTCTAGAATCGAAACAGGAATAACTGTGGATGGTCATCCTTGGATTGGATCAAATAATCCGATAATTACTATAGAAGAGTTCACGGATTACCAATGCTTTCAGTGCAGGAAATTGCACAATCATCTTCGAAAGCTGATAGAACAGTTTCCTGAAAAAATCAGAGTGATTCACAGAAACTTCCCTCTAGACCACAGATTCAACCCTATTTTGAATGGTAGGCCGTTTCATATCGGGTCCGGAGAAATGGCATTACTTGCAATATATGCATGCATTGAGCGAAAATTCTGGCCGATGAATGATGAACTGTATCGATTTATGCAGTCCCGCGATTCTAAATCTCTTGATTTAAAATTATTGTCTCTAAAAGTTGATCTTTCGGCAGAGAAATTGTCTGCTGCATTGCACTCATCAGATTTTTACGATATTCTTATGAAAGATATTAAAAGAGGAATTGAATTAGGAATAACAGCAACACCGGCATATGTCATTGACGGGCAAGTCTATATCGGATCACTCCCATCACATATCCTCAATAAACTTAAAAATAAATAATACAGTATTACATAACATATTATGATTAATGGCAAAAAAGTTGCGATTGTAATGCCGGCATATAACGCGGAAAAGACCATAACAAAAACGTACGAAGGTATTCCAAAATCTGTAGTAGACGAAATTATACTTGTTGATGATAACAGCAGGGATGATACTGCCAACTTATCGATACGTCTTGGCATCCACACTATCCTTCACGATAAAAACAAAGGGTATGGCGGAAACCAAAAAACATGTTATAACGAGGCGTTATCAAAAGGAGCTGATATTGTAATAATGCTCCACCCAGATTACCAGTATACTCCAAAATTGATAACCGCAATGGCTTCCCTTATCTCTGAAGGTTTATTTGACTGTGTTCTCGGATCTCGAATTCTTGGAACCGGGGCTTTGAAAGGTGGGATGCCCATGTATAAATATTGTGCCAATCGATTTCTGACAAGTATACAAAATATCCTTTTAGGCCACAAACTTTCGGAATATCACACTGGATACCGAGCCTTTTCAAGAAAAATCCTGGAGACCATACCCCTAGAAGCAAATTCCAATGATTTCGTTTTTGATAATCAAATGCTGGCGCAGATAATTTATGCTGATTTTTCAATAGGTGAAATAACCTGCCCCACACTATATTTTGAAGATGCCTCATCCATTAGCCCTCTACGAGCTATAAAATACGGCCTTGGTGTTCTCACAACCAGTTTTGAATTTAAGGCCCATCAATTGAAACTAATATCTAGCCCTCGCTTTTCACCGCTTGATAATCAAAGCAGGAATCAAAGTGATCACACCTCAAATAAATAGCCAAACAGTTTGTCCTTTCTGCGAGTTAGGTCGACTTATTCAGCAAGAAAAATCATGCAGAGATTATCTCAGCGGTGAGGATTTTTTTTTACTCACCTGCTCAAACTGTCATAGCAGTTTCACTTTCTTAAACCAAACCGCCCAAAACAAAAATTATTACGGTAATAAGTATTATAATTCCAAACGCGGAAAATTTTTACCATTCTTCGAAAAAATTTTCCGTTTTAACCATAGGGTTAACGCCAAATTTCTAAAGCGTAACTTTTCCAGTAAAACCATTCTAGAGGTTGGCTGTGGCAGGGGGTATCTCTTGAGAGAATTAAAAAAAACTGGATCTGATGTTTATTGCCTTGAATCACCCTCAGCTGCTGATTGGATTCTCAATAATAAAGATATAAAAGTTATTTCTTCAAGTGACAATCTTGACAATAGTTGGCCTTTTAAATCTGAGTATTTCGATCTCGTTATTTTTTGGCATGTTCTAGAGCATCTTTGCAATCCAATAGAAAGTATTGACCAAGCAACTCGTTGTCTTAAATCTGGCGGAATAATTTGCGTCAGTGTTCCAAATATTGCTAGTTTGCAAGCAAAACTCAACTTGCCTACCTGGTTCCATCTCGACGTACCGCGTCACCTTCATCATTTCAGTAAACAAGGAATTATCTCTCTTTTCGAAAGTCGTGGATATTTGATTACTATGGTCAAAGCCGGTGATCGAATGCAAAATTTTTTTGGATGGCTCCAAAGTATAGCTAATCTCTTTACACCAAAAAACACCAACTCATTATTTCGTTTTTTACAAGGGGGTAAGCCACTTAAATCCGCCAGGAAGTTATCATTACTTATACAAATATTAACTGTCTGGTTGTGGTTTCCTCTTGGAGTTTTAGGATTTATCCTTGAAGAAATATTTCATAATTATGGTTCCATAACAATCTATGCAAAAAAAGTTTAAATCCATTTGAAAATTTAATTTTAACAAAACATGTATTAAATAATTATGAAAAACTCTTTTTTCACATTTAAATCCTTGCATTTTCAAAAGTTCGCCCTAATTTTTATTTCATTAGCTACGTTAATCACATATCGGCAAGTCTTTTCTTTAGGATTTATTAATTACGATACCCCTTTGTACATTAGTGACAACTTAAAAGTTTTATCTGGTTTGACTATCAGCAATATCAAATGGGCCTTTTTAACCAATTTTTTTTCTAATTGGCATCCTTTAACCTGGATGTCACATATGCTTGATGTCGATATATGGGGAACTAACCCTGGAGGCCACCATGCGACAAATTTATTTCTTCATATATTAAATTCTATCCTTATTTTTAAAATATTTCAAAAACTTACCTCTTGTAATTGGCAGAGCATGATGCTAGCAACTCTCTTTGCTCTTCATCCACTTCATATTGAATCAGTAGCATGGCTAGCTGAACGTAAAGATGTTCTTTCAACTTTTTTCTTTCTACTTTCCATTATTGCTTATGTCAATTATGTTCGAAATCAGAATATATTCAGATATGTTCTGATTATTCTTATTTTTTCACTTGCTTTGATGAGTAAACCTATGGTGGTTACATTTCCCTTCATTTTACTCCTTTTTGATTTTTGGCCATTGCAAAGATTAAACATTAATTCTGATTCATTTTCACATCAGTTCATTCTAAATAATAGCCCAAGAATATCATTTCTTCTCGAAAAGATACCGTTTTTTCTCTTATCTGCTTTATGCTCATGGTTCACTCTTTTCGCACAGAAAGGTAATATTGCATCTTTAGAATCAATTTCATTTACGGATCGAATCATCAATGTTTTCGTTGCATACCTTGATTATATAGCTCTTTCTTTCTGGCCTACTAAACTTGCTATAATCTATCCTTATCAAGGCTCTCCTTCTTTAGAAAAAATGTTTTTTTCATTTTCTCTCATCGGTGTTGCGACCTTTTTCTCCGTCTTCTTGAGAAAAAAGTGTCCATGGATGCTTTTCGGATGGCTCTGGTTTTTGGGCACATTGATTCCTGTAATAGGAATTGTTCAGGTTGGTTATCAATCCATTGCCAATCGATATACATACATTCCGCACATAGGATTATTTATAATAATAATTTGGAGTGTATCATTTATATTTAATTACTTTCATTTATCAAAAAAAGTAATCGTTGTCTTATCTATCTTTATGATAATTGGAAGTAGCCTTGCCACACAGCATGAACTTAAATATTGGGAAAATGATAAAACTCTTTTTTCCAGAGCTTTAGAGGTTACTAAAAGAAATTTTATTGCTGAAAACGATCTTGGCAGATATTTTCTTTCAATTAACAATTTGAGAGAAGCTGAGAATCATTTTTTAAAAGCACTTGAATTTAATCCACAATTAAATATTGCCCATACGAATTTGGCAACTTTATACTCTCGTAAAGGCGAAACACAAAAAGCGATTGAGCATCATCTCATCTCTTTAAAGATAGCTCCTTATGCAGTAGAAACATCATTTTTATCTAACTATTCACTGGCTACCGAATATGAAAAGTTAGGAAACCTCGTACAATCATTATATCATTACAAGAAAGCTATAGAGATGAAACCAAATTGCGTTCCAGCTTATATAAACGTTGGAAAATTATCATTGATGCTAAATATGAATAATCAAGCGTTATATTCATTTAAAAAAGCTTTATCTTTTGATCCGAACAATGTTTACGCTCTAAATAAAATTGAGGAGATCAATAAAATCAACGCAGCTCTTAAATGATATATTCTTTTAAAAAATAATATTTATTGGGAACAATTTATATTTTACTTCACAAAAATACCATGCCACCTCAAAAAAGTCGTGCAGAGATCTGGATATATCTATTTTTAACGCTTTCTATCTTTATTTTATATTGGCAAACTAGATCATTTTATTACATATCTTACGATTCTCCTGAGTATGTTTTTTCCAACAACCATGTTCAAACTGGCTTAACTTTTGATAATATTAAATGGGCACTATTTACAACATATTTTAGCAACTGGCACCCAATAACTTGGATTTCTCATATGCTTGATGTTCAGTTATATGGATTAAATCCAGGTCAACATAAAATAACTAATGTAATTTTTCATCTTTTAAATACTTTTCTCCTCTTTAGTTTTTTAAAAAAACTGAGCCATGAATTACTACCAAGTGCAGTAACTGCCTTCCTCTTTGCTGTCCATCCATTGCATATCCAATCAATAGTTTGGATTGCCGAACGAAAAGATCTTCTATGTGCATTGTTCTTTTTTCTTTCGCTTCACCAATATCTCTATTACTTGGAAAAGAAATCGTTTTATCGCTATAGTACTATTCTACTAATGTACATGATAGGACTCATGTCAAAACCCATGATCGTTACTCTCCCTATTATTCTTATTTTATTAGATTTTGGCCCATTATCTCGCTTTTCCATATTAAGGACTACTCCTTCAATCATTCCATCAATTATAGCTTCGAAAAACGAAAGCCTTAAAATGCTTTTCCTTGAAAAAGTACCTTTTTTTATCTTGACCATTATCTCTAGTATTATAACGTTTTATGCGCAAAAGATAGGTAGGAGCGTTGCCAGCTTTTCGGAGTTATCATTGATTGACAGGATTTCAAATGCATTAGTATCATATATTCTATATTTGGAAAAGTCTATTTGGCCTTTAAATCTCTCAATAATTTATCCTCACCCAGGAACTCAACCATTTTGGCTTACAACGATTTGTTGTATTATTCTTATATTATTATCATACATTTTTCTTTTTCGTCTTAGTGCATTTCCACTCTTAAGATTCGGCTGGCTTTTTTTTCTTGTAATGCTAACGCCAGTTATTGGTATTATTCAGGTTGGGGTACAGGCAATGGCCGACAGATATATGTACCTTCCAATAGTGGGGATATTTATTATTTTTTCCTGGGGACTTCTTCTTTTTTTTAAAAAATACAGCGTTAAACCTGCTTTGCTAGTCTCTATTACGAGCGTTTTTGTTATACTTATTCTATCAATTTTTACATGGAAGCAACTTCAATTTTGGAAAGACGGTGTAGCTTTATTTACCCGTGCATTATCAATTACTGAAAATAATTTTGTTGCTGAAAACAATCTTGGATATGAGTTGGTACAAAATTTTAAATTTGAAGAAGCTCAAAAACATTTCAGACAAGCATTGCTTATAAATCCAAAATTTGAAATAGCCCATCTAAATTTAGGTAGGAATCTAATTGAAGAGAATAAATATGACGAGGGCATTGCTCATTATCTTACAGCTTTAGAAATCAGACCAGATTATGCAGATGCCCATAAAAACCTCGGCAACACACTCCTCTACTTAGGAAGAACTCATGAAGCAGCTTACCACTATTTACAAGCCTTGCATTTAAATCCACAATCAGCTGAGATATATAATAATTTGGGGATTATCCTAATATCTGACCATAAATTTGAAGAAGCTATTGTTATGCTAGAAAAGGCTTTGAAACTTAATAATAATTTTTTTGAAGCTAGAGCCAATCTTCAAAAAGCCATTATGCTAAGAGATAGTGGATCCAAGTAACCTTTTCTAATTTTTCCTTCTACACATTATTCAACAATATTGTTGTTTAAATTTTTACTTATTTAATTGATAGATTTTTTCAAAAATCAGATTTTCTGACAATGTTATTAAATTGTTCATAATTTCTCAAATCAGATATAAGGAGAAAATATAATAAGACCTAGGAGAAAACATTTTTCTGAATTTAAGGTAATGGTTATAATGCAGATAATAGATTAAAAGCTGTTTTTACGTTAAAAATCAACGATTCCGGGGGACCTGTCAGATATTTCCTCATATTGACTAAGATCGTTAGATATAAACATGCCAAATCTGCTAGACGCGCAGAAATCACCTGTATTACTCTGAGACGAGGTTTAATGTATCGTTTCGCAATCACGGGATGGTATTCATGGAAAATTCTTGCCTGCAATCTTTCCAATACCTTGGATAATGAATTCTATCCGTAATATCTAACACAAGCACTTCGAGCATTGGAAATTCTGAGATTACGAACACTGAACAGGGTTGCC
>Ga0210123_1000046_pt1 | contig 70070 bp, 60 predicted proteins | sample Muzzi_PWB_D2_FD_185535 | JGI IMG/M metagenome (GOLD analysis project Ga0210123, IMG submission 185535) | Wetland microbial communities from San Francisco Bay, California, USA, that impact long-term carbon sequestration - Muzzi_PWB_D2 (SPAdes) | ecosystem: Environmental > Aquatic > Marine >... | reverse complement strand
CGAGAAATTTTTATGATTTCTATAGAGAATCGAATATTCAATTGAATAATATATTTAATATTACGCAAACAAATCCTGCAGTTTTCAACGATGATTTTTCTTCTTACCCAGAAACGCCCGAAGATATTTGGAATGAAGATTCTGCAAATGCAGCTATCTCTCATATTTTAACAGCGCTAAAGCCATTGGCACAACTTCGCCCTAGTGATCTTAGCCTTGCGTTGCTCTCAATGGAGGAATCGGATCCCGATGAAAGAAAAAGGCTGGAAAAAATATTAAAATATTTAGAAAAATTTGAAAGGGCAAAATATGTTACCGAAAAAGAGACTTTCTTTGATAAAATCATCAGACTCCATGAGACCGTTGCGGATTCGGTAAAAAGCCTATTTATTTCTAAAAAAGAAAAGGTGAGTGAGAAAGAAGACGCACCAGCATTGCCATCTGATTTTGATGAATCAACGTACCTCAAATTAAATAAGGATGTTGCTGACTCTAAAGTTGATCCGGCGGAACATTATTTAAACCATGGCATCGCTGAGGGAAGGAGATACCGTACAAGTTGGATTGAAAGAAAAGACGAGTCCTAAACTGGAAATATTTGAAAAACAACCTGATTATGTTTGGCATTCAGGTTCTTGCTTTACAGTAAATACCGGAACCAATAAAAAGACAATTCTTAAAAGGCGAATCAAAAGTCACCTAGCATGTAAAGAGTCCATCATTAATAGAAAATTCTTAAATGGGTAAGTTATGAAAAATTATTTGGAAAACAAGCTCTACATCTACACTCTGCCTAAATCCGGAACCTATCTCATGAGTGAATTCCTGAAATTGCTTGGTTCGAGTGATACGGGATATCATATAGCTTTCGGGAAATATCTGGATACCCTTAAATTTTCACCGGAAGTAAATTCCCAGACACCTTCAAAGACTGTAAGAAACCAACTTTATGTTAAAACATTTAAGGATATCCCGTTAGGTTCCCATGCGTTCGGTCATTTCAATCCCCTGTACCTGGCGCCTAATTTAATAGTAAACAATAAGTTAAAGTTTATATGTATAAAGCGAAATCCCATGGAAATCTTAACTTCTGAATTCATAGATTTTCGTTATCGCCGTACCGATGTAGCTTTTGTTGGTCAGGAAGCTATTGCAGATCCTATAGAGGCCTTTGAGGCTTATATGGAAAAACATTCACCAATCATTGGTTCAATATGCAGGAATTTCTTGTTGTTAAATGAGGTCGCCAAGAACGTTCATTACAATGAAATCATTGGTTCAAATCGATTCCTTTTCTGCGATTTCAAATCATTTATCAATGAAGATACCGGCCCTGCAATAGCCGTAAAAATTGCCCATTTCATAAGTCCTGCATTAGATGAGAAAATTGGTGGTTTCATAACACCCGTCCTGGATGAAGATTTCATCGTTAGCAAATGGAGGGAGGCCCTGGATAGCGACAACAAAACCAAATCTTCGGGGCTGGAGCTCCCTTTTAAAAGAGAAGACTTGTGGTCTTCCAATGCTCTCGCCCTCTATGAGGGAATTGGTTTTCCCAGTCTTGAGGAGGAGCTCAAGCAGCTGGAGTAGTCTGGGTCAATTATATGGATTCAAAAATATGTCAGGAAAATACGGCAGTAATTTGAAGGAGAAGGCGATTGATATGAAGCCCACAGAACAATTAGGTAAAAATAAGCCGGACGTTTTAGATCTGAATGATATCATAGTTGAGGCTATTATAAAAAAACCCGGACTAATGGTAGGGGCAAGTGAGAAAAAAACAGTAACTTTAGTACGCCTGGTCCTGGAGAAAATCGCAAGTAAATTGGATAAAATCGAAGAAGGTAAAGTAAAGATTCCGAGCCTGGGAAACTTCCGTGTACAACGCCTGGAACGGGAGCAGGATGGTAAAATTGTTACGGTTCGCAGGGTAATTTTCAATACATTATCCAAAAAGAAAGAAGTTTAAAACGAAATCATCTAACTGGGGCAATGGACGTTGAGTTAACTGAATATGCATTTGGCACCAATTGAGCGAGTGCTGTCAAAAAAGCTATCTAGCTCTCTCATGTGCATAGGATCATCGGTCATGCGTTGGCCTAAATGGCAATATTCAATAAGGGAATAATGAATAAGGTGCACTGTCTATGATTACTTCTTCAATAAAGTGTGCGATCGTCCTGAGCATTTTATCTTCGGCAACCTGTGTTTTTGCCGCTCCAAATTTGACAGTTGATCTCACGTCTATCGGTGGACCCGACATGGACATTAAACGGGGACTGACTTTCTTTGTCTTCGGCTATACTCGAAAGGAGAGAAAAAGGATAGATCGAGTGGCCGAGCTGGGCCTTGATCTGGTGGCTTTGGGGCAAAATTTGATCTCAGACGATTCGGATTTTGAAAAGCCTCAAAAGGAGTTTTATCTTGATGGAAACGGTACAATACAGACGCAGGTTGATGCAGATGTTATAAGTGTTCGTCAATATGCCAATCAAAGGGGGCTTGAAGTCGTCTATCAGATTTCAGGCACGCCATATTACGGACTCTACCATCACGGAGCAAAGCGAATACACAATTACTCTCATGGCATTGTCCCTATGGATACCGACAGAGAATGGAGCGGCAGGGAAAATTACTATCCGGTTCCAAAATCGGAATATAGAGGATATATAGGCACCAAAATTGCGGAGTGGGCAATAAAGGTTGAGGAAAATGATGGCTCAATGCAATCAATCTGGGTTGGAACTCAAGAGCCGGTGCACTCTTTAGGATTCCCATTAAGCAGTAAAAGAGGGCGGCCTGAAAGAGACGCCGAGAGGAAAAAAAATATTCAGCTGTATTTGGATACATGGAAGAACACTGCGAACGATCTAAATAAAGCGGGTTTTAAAGTCGGAGGAATTCAATTAACTGGTGCCAATGCAGACAAGATTGACTTCACAATCAAAAACATGAGGGCCAAAAATATTTATTTCGACTACTTTACTGTCCAACAGTTTAAAGGCGAACAGACTAATTATGAGATTTTTTCAGCTCTAAAAAAATCCTTAATATCAAATGGGTATAAGTGGAAAAAGAGATTGTTGATGAACCACTATTCCGTAAAGACTCCTGATTGGGAAAAATCAGCCTCGGGGATAATTGACTGGTTGGGAGCTGAGAAAGTTGTCGTTGACCATGCAGACCTTATCTACGGCTATGCGCAGCAATATTCGGCGGTAGCACATTCTCAAATATTTGCGGATACCTTAAGGTTTGTTCAAAAAATGGTGAAGAGTCGTAGAAAGATTATGGCAAATCCAGGTCTGGACGGTTTCACGGGATCAGATAAATCCCGCTGCACATCAATCATCTGGAATACGGCATATGACAGCAAGTCTATAGAGGTTAAACTGGAACACATGCCTGTTGACTATAAAAATAAATATCTGACTGTTCTGGTGGGTAATGGTTCAAGGTTATCGAAGGTGCCGGCGGTATTTGACCCTATATCAAAGACAATCAAAGGATTCACTCTGCCGCAGAGATCTTATGCATTAATTGAAATAAAATGAATTACCTGTCACTACCTGAGTATAAGTGAAATCAAAATACCGGCACGAGGTCAAGTAAGTCTAGCTTCGCTCCACTTCTTGCCAGTATCTGTTGCCTTAAGATTGGTAACATCCATCTCCATATTTTGCTACACGGCCAATCGGTAAACGATTGTCACGTTCGTCTCTGTCTTCGGCAATCGCCTGACGGATTAATGATTATTTATTGTATTAGAAAGAAAAAAGTAGTTCGGTCTGGTGTCCAACATTAGCAACAGACATCCAATGTTTTTCGGATTCATCGGCAAGAAAATCGGACCACTGTTCAAAACAAGTGACCTTGGGAGCGCTTTAAGCAAGCAATAGGTGTTTTAGAATGAAATATTCAAATGGTTCTCAATTTACACAGGCGTTTATTGATGGGACATATATTGATTTTGTTCTCCAACGTACCGATATACTTCTTGTAACGTTTGGACACGCGGCATGGGGAAAAATGGTTCTTGAGGACAGCCAGGAGCCTGGATGGGGAGGAGAATTTGTATTGGATCAAGGATATTCATGTCTATTTATTAAACCAACAAGGGCAAATTGGTATAGATGTGAAGCACTCTTTGATTATTTTGATTCCATTAAAGCTGAAGGGTTCTTCGATCAGTTCAAGAAGGTAGTTTTTGCCGGAGGAAGCATGGGGGGATATGGTGCACTTGCATTTTCGTCTCTGGTCAGCGGATCTACAGTGATAGCTCTTAACCCTCAAGTATCACTCTTTCAGGATTTAGCTCCTTGGGAAGAGAGATTTCCTGTCGGACGATCGCAGAACTGGACAGGACGTTATAGCGATGCATCAAAAGAAATTGTCCAAGCGAGTCGGGTGTTGGTTGTATTGGATCCATTTTGCAAACCAGACAAATTGCATTCTTCGCTTCTTCGTTCACCAAACGTAGAATTTCTCCATATTCCCTTTTGTGGCCATGGGATTCCTGTATCTATGCAAAAAATGGGAATATTAAAAGAATTCATGAAATCTGCGATTGAGGGAGATTTGACAAAGAGTCAATTTACGGAGCTCGCTAGAAAGAGGAGAAATATTGGGAAATACTATTTGACGCTTTATAATATGATGCTGGCAAAAGGGAAAACCAAGAGTGCATCTTTGGTATTGTCCAAAGCTCGAGAAGCAGGCTTTTCTATTGCCGATGATCGCAAAAAAACCGAAAGTAAAAAAGAGTTGATTTCAAAACAAGTTGGCCAATTCAAGCATAAACAAACAGCAACGGAGACGCAAATGCAACAGGAAGAAAATTCGAGTGACACAAAACAGATGGTTCTCAAGCCGAATGATATTATTGCCCAACTCAAGGCTTCAAACTCTGCAATTTTTGCTGGAGTGAATGAAAAAAAGGCCACGCGTCTACTGCATTTAGCCATGGACGAAATTGCCAACAAATTAGCCGAAATAGAGGTGGGGCTTGTCAGGGTACCGGGTTTAGGGAGCTTTCGTGTCCAACAACTCGAACGCGAAAGAGACGGTGAAAAAACCACTTTACGCCGGATAATCTTCAATATTGCCCCGCCCAGGATAGCAACAGCAAACGAAGATAGCTCTGCAGAGTAATCTCCGAATGGATAAATACCTTTTCATTAAATTGTAAAATCAGTTCTGTGACATATTGATGAAAATTCTTCTCCATGTCGGTATGGGCAAGTGCGGATCCAGTGCCTTGCAGAGTTACCTCAGCAGCCTGGATTTTGAGAGGGCGACGGATGGACGTTGTCTCTATGTCGCCCTGTACAACGACGGGCAGCTTAAATGGGGGGAGGAATTGATCGGTGATGCTGCCACCTCGGTATATGGCTATCGCTCTTCTCAAACTCGGAGTCTAAAATCTGCTTTTGATGGCGAGCAACGCAATAGTATGCGCGATAAGTTGCTGGAACTAGGCGAAAAATACGATAATCTGGTTTTCTCCAACGAGGGTTGGGGTGAGATTCCGGGAAAAATTGCCGAGGATTGTCTGTTCGCTGATGAGGCTTTCCATGTTTCAGTAATGTTGTATATACGACCGCAGATTGAATGGCTAAATTCCGCCTGGTGGCAGTGGGGTGCCTGGACTAAAGCGCCGATGCAGAAATGGGTGAACCGAAAATTGGCGAGTGCCAGCTGGCTGACTTTATTACAACAATGGGCAGCAAAACCCTGGGTTAAGAAAGTTGATGTCCGCTTGGTCGATGGTGACGTCGTTTCAGACTTCCTTGACTATCTTGGCTACAAGATCCCTCCTCAGCCGCGTAGCAATAAAGGTCTACCCGGTTCAGTGCTCAGGATTTTCCAGCGAAATCGTCAGCTTCGTCCAGGCCCGCACGATTCGGCTATAGAATTTGCTTTGTCGCGTCACTTGCAACTGGAAGATGCCAGCACTCCATGGATATTGTTTCCCTGGCAGATTAAAAAGTTTATAGAATATTATCGCCAGGAAAACGAACAATTGGTTCACTACCTGCCTGTCAACCAGAGACAGAAAATGTTGGAGGATGCACGGTGGTGGTCTGCCGAAACGTATTCAGACCGGAAGCACAGCAGCCCCCTGCCAAACAGGTTGAATATTGATGAACTCGAACAGCTGGCGGTCGCAGCATTGGTAGCTGTTGCTCGGCTGGACACTGAAATTCTTCGCTTGAAACAGAAACAAATCCCAGGAAAAAGGCATGACGGGTCTGGTTGCTGATACACCGAACACCAAAGCTCAATAGCAATCAATTACGGAAAATTAGCCGCTTTTCGGTAGGCGTTGATCCAAGCCAATTGAAGTTTAAATTTGCCCTTTGGACATAAGGTATGGTAAGGGAACTGATCTGGCGAAAGTTCAAAGTCAGGATGAATGAGGTTTCTGTTGATCGTCTTATTTTCCATAGCTCAATCCTGGCGGATATGTCTGAACTTTCCTCAATGATTATAAAATCGGCAGTCAAAGTAAAAAGAATGGGCTAGAGCCTAAACATGCGAGTTGAGATCTGTTGCGTTCTCTGCAAAGGCTTTAGAAAATCACCTTTCTTCAGACACCCATAGATCACATACGCGTAAATGTCGACTAATCAATGTGCGGCTTAACAATAAATGTTGTCCGACGAATTCATTATTGTGCAAGACCCCTGTTTTACTTCGACTATTTAATATATATCAAACACTTATGAGATGGAAGTGATGGCTGATAAAATCAATTTAAATAATCCTTTCTTTATCGTAGGTTGTGTGCGTTCAGGAACAACATTTTTACGAAATGCACTTCGAAATCATCCTAATCTTGCATCTCCTGAAGAAACGCATTTCTTCCGTTGGACTGAACCTTTTGGTGCCGGGGGGTCACTAAATCATCTCATGAATAACCCTGTACTGAAAAAGCACCGTTCTATAGATCGAATTACAGAAGATGAGTTTTCAAATATCCTTCATAAAAGCGTCAACCGGGCCCAACTTACCAAGAAGTACATGTTGCTTTATATGCAGAAAAATAAACCAGAAGCGATAAGATTTTTTGATAAAACCCCTCAAAATATCTACGGTGCAGCTATGATCGCGACACAATTTCCCCGAGCCAAATTTGTTCATATCGTGAGAAATCCACTGGATGTTGCTTCGAGTCTGCGAATTGGTCGCGTAATCAAAGTCGAAAACTTGATTGGAGCATGTAATTATTGGTTGGAGGCTGTGCAGATAATACAAGTGCTTAAAAGAGCCTTTCCGAAGCGGATTTACGAACTCAGGTATGAAGATCTTACGGAGAATTTTTCGATTGAAATTGAGAAATTGTCAAGTTTTCTCAATGAGAACTATAAGAAATCCTATTTCAAAAATGTCAAGATCAACAGAAATAATCATGAGATCAAAGAATTGTTCGATGCAACAGAACTTTCTCAGATAAATAAATTTTGTGGGAAAATTGCGTCATCTTATGGTTATGATCTGTCCCGTCGGATAAAAGGTCAGCAATCAATATAAAACCCGTATTGTTTTGCTCGATCAGGACCTTGTAAATGAAGAAGCGATCGTTTTAATAACCCTTTGTGGTAGCTGAGTTCAAAAAAAAGAATTGAAAAGAGTCGAATTTAGATATTAACTCCTCATTGGGGTCGTTAAAATCCCGACGAACGGTTACCCTCGTTCCACCCTTTTGCTGTATCGAGTGCCTCACGAATGGTAACGTCCATATCCATATAGCGGTACATGCCCAATCGGCCTACGAATGTCACCTTCGGTTCTGTTGTTGCCCGTGTCTGGTATTGTTCGAGCATCGAATTGCCTTGCACCATGTTCACCGGATAATACGGGATATCATTTTCCCTGCATGATCGGCTGAATTCGGTGTAACAGACGGAGCGGGCATGGCTTTCCCACGGAGCGAAATGCTTGTGTTCGGTTATGCGTGTATAGGGGACCGACTCCTCGCAATAATTCATCACCGCACAACCCTGTACATCGCCTTCCGCTTCTGATTTCATAAAATCCAAGGTTCGATATGGCAGACGCCCCAGGTCGTAGTCGTAGAAGCCGTCAACCGGTCCGGAATAGAAAGTATGGTCATACAGGTGGGCCATATCACGGGTGAAATCGGTTGATAACGCCACCGAAATACCCGGATGGTCCAGGATTCGAGCGACCATCTCTGTGTAACCATCTGCCGGCATACCCTGATGCTGGTGGAAGAAATAGTTGTCGTTATAATTAAAACGAACAGGCAGCCGCTTCAGGATGCTTGCCGGCAGCATTTTAGGATCAACTCCCCACTGCTTCAGGGTATATCCACGGAAGAAAGCCTCATACAAATCCTGGCCGATGAAACGCAGGGCTTGCTCCTCAAAGTTGGCAGGTTCGATGATTGATACGTCCGCCTGCTGTTCGAGAAAAGCTTTTGCCTCTGCGGGTGAGAAGGTCTTGCCGAAGAACTGGTTGATGGTGTGCAGATTGATCGGCAGGGAAAATACTTGACCTCGTGTTGTCGCCTTAACACGATTGACATAGGGTTTGAACTCCATAAACCGATTTACATATGCCCAGACTTCTTGATCGTCGGTATGAAAAATATGCGGGCCATAGACATGTACCATTACCCCGGAAGCGGAATCTCGTTCGGTATGACAGTTGCCGGCAATATGTGCACGACGTTCGAATATTTCAACTGTATGACCCTGCTCAGCCAGATCACGGGCAATTACTGCACAGGAGAGGCCGGCACCTGCCATGGCAATTTTCATAATTATTGTTTCCTTCTATCTATTTGAGTTGATTTGTTTCTTTGATTAACTCTGAATGTACCAATTTAAGGTCTTTTTAATACCGGTTTCAAATGATTCAGCTGGTCTGTAGCCTAATTCATCAGTAATTTTATCAGCATTGATGGCATACCGGCGATCATGACCTAGACGATCGCGTACATATGTGATCAGGGTGCCGGATTTACCTGATTGCGCGGCTGTCGCTTGAGGATATTTACGAGCTAGCGCCGATTCCTGCCGCAGCCATTTTCCTAACCTGAAAAGTTTCTAGGAAGAAGCCTCGTGCATCCCAGTTGACCTCAGGCTCAATGATCTTCACATCCGCTATTTCTGTTTCAAGGGACTTCATGTCAGCAAAAATTCCGTTAGCAGGTTGAGAAGATAAGCCCCATATCCATTTTTCACTAACGGTTGGGCGATTTTATCCAGCTGATCGGCAGTAATGAATGCTTTTCGTTTGGAAATTATTTTTGGTCATTCCTGCCATTGAAAAGCTGATCTTTTTCTGTTTGTTCGTACTGGATTTATCTTGTCATTTTCTTGTCTATCAAACATCGCGATGTTCCTTGATTGTGGCTAAGATGATCTTCGATATACCATAGAAGAGCAATAAGACCACCAAGATGCTGGCAAGGTTGTAGAGCCTTTTCGGAAATTCGGGTTCATCAGCAAGGCTAGGACTGTCGACTACAACAAGATATTTAAGTTTTCGGTAGGCTTCTATGCGGGCTTGTTCCAGGCTGACCAGTGAGCCCTTATAAAGATCGGTTGCAAATTGCAGGTCGAGCAATAGGTCAGCATGTTTCGCGTTGATGTCGCTGAAATCGTTTGTGTTATTACCTACCAATTTATTCCGCTCGATTATGATTTGTTTTTCCAGTGCCTCTATTTTAGCCTTCAGGGAGACAATTTCAGCGGCTGAATCGTTCATATAACTCAACAAATTATTAAGAGTAGTCCTGTTGCGAGTTAGTTCGGCCTCCAGTTCGTTGACCATACTGAGTTTCGCTCCGCTCTCTTGTTCCGGGTTAAATAAATGATATTTTTCCTGAAAATCAAGAATTTCCTGTTTGCTTTTCTTTAAATGCTGCGCTGCCCTGTCAAGCTCATTCTGCACAAAGTTAACCTGCTCTGTCGCCAGCATATGATTGATCTGATTGATGTACTGCTCACTATATTGCAAAATTACTTTTACAATCTTCTGGGCGAATTCGGGAGTAAATGCTTGAGCGCTTATCGTTAGTACTCCGGAATTCTCATCATAAGCAACATTGATGTGCTTACGGTAGTAGTCAAGAAAGTCTTCCTGGGACTGCCTCTCCCATAGGCGTGATAGGAAGTCCGCGTCTTTGCTCTGGTAATGGTTTCTTAAGGATAATGTGTTGTCTAGTTGATGAAGCATATCCAGAGATAAAATGTATTGTCGAACCAGTTGGGCATCATGTCCGCCGGAAGACATAGCTGCACCTAATAAAGCGACGCCAAAATCGCTATTTTTGTTATTGTCTGCCTGCTTTACAATTACTTTGGCCTCTCCAACATACCGATCGCTGGCAATTAATCCAAAATAGCAGCAACATAAGGTAAAAGGCAAAAGGACAAACCATAGCCATGAACGTTGCCAGATTTTAGTCTTTTGCCTGCTCTGCTCCGATGACGACGGAGGGGCGCTTACAAATACAGGTGTCGGTTTGACTCCCGGCGCGGGACCAGGGGTTGCTTTGACTTTCGGAGCGGCAACAGGCGTCGGTTTGGGGTCCGGAGCGGTAGCCATCTGTACTTGGCGATTTCTCAGTCTTTGATTTTTCGCCCTTCTCAGTTGTCTGGCTTTGATTCGATCCTCGGCCTCCGCGGTTTGTTTTGCTCTCTTTGGGGCCTGTGGATCTTTTGTGTTATCGTTCATGGGGTACTTTTTCGTTTTCGTCAGAGTTGTTGGTACACGTAAATGGCATCTTCCAGGTTATCATATATTGTCATTTGTCCCTCGTGTATCACTATACCTAGGTTACAGCCGAATTGACGCAATTGAACCGGCGAATGTGAAACCATGACTATGTTGGCCTTTTGCCGCCTTTGTTCAAGAAAAGCACTGGCTTTCTCCTTGAAAGCCGGATCACCCACTGCGGTGAGTTCGTCCAGAAGTAGAATATCGAAATCAAAAACCATGGACATGCCGAAAGCTATCCGTCCTTTCTGTCCCCCTGATAAGGTTTTGATCGGCAGATCAAATTTGACGCCCAGTTCGGAAAAGTCCTGCACAAAATCTTCCACCTCCTTAAAGTTGGACCTGCCGTGAATACGGCAGACAAAACGGCAGTTTTCTCGCCCGGTCATACTTCCCTGGAATCCGGAAGATAATCCCAGTGGCCATGATATTCTTTTGTCGGTGGTGATTTCTCCTCTATCCGGGAAATCAATCCCTCCTAGCAACCGCAACAGGGTTGATTTCCCGGCACCGTTACGTCCCAGAATCGCAATATTCCGATTGGTCGGCAGAGTGCAACTGACATTGCGTATTACATACTGCCTGCCAAACCTGGTTGGATACGATTTGGTCACATTTTCCAACCTGATCATGTGGCCACCATCCGTTTCCAGTCCAGACGGTATATAGCCAATCCGAAAAAAACTGTTACCAGAGCACTCAAAGCAAGATAGGTAAAAGATACGGCATCAGCATTGTAGCTTGGGTAGCAGGCATTCCGAATTAATTCAATGGCATGTAATACAGGATTCCACAAAAGATATTTATGGTATTGACTGGGAATATCACTGAGAGAGAAAAAAAGTCCAGAGATGAAGAACAATGGCCTTGTAAGCAGCGGAATCAACTTGTCTATATCAGGGACACGCAACTGGCCAACGCACAGTATCATGCCGATACCGCCTCCGTAAACACTGAGCAACGCCAACGCAGCCACAAACTTCAGGGGGTCGGCAATGGATGCATCAAAGTCGAACCACCAGAAAAAAATCATAAATATCAACATTATAGACCCGAAAAGCAACATCTCGAGAAGAGTCCGTGACAGTATCGCGTCGATGGGTCTGACCTGACGATAGTTGAACAAGCCCTGGTTGGCATTAATGGCAGCAGCTCCCTGAGTTAAGAGTTTTGAAAAAAGCTGGTACGGGATGTACCCCAGCATAAAAAAAATTGGATAGGGGATACTGTGGGTTTCCCCACCAAACAATGCGCCTGTGTGTCTATAGGACCGCAACGCCGTCAGCAGCAGGATGAAGGACACCGGTTCAAGAAAGGCCCAAACCAAGCCCAGCCGGTAGGAACCAAAGCGGGTCTTGAGTTCTCTGATATACAGGGCGAAGATGACATCCTTCAGAACTTCAAGGGGGCTTCGCTGTCCATCCCTGGTAAAAAACATCTGTTTATTTGCCCCCCGCAATAATTTTTCTGGAAAGAGTCGTCGTCTGATGTCGAAATATTTTGATCTGCCGATGGGATGAAGGTCTTCCTTCTTGCCACTTACGGCGTCTCAATTCCTTCAAGACCGGCTCAATTTCACACAACTTCCTGGTAACAGGATGAATATATCGTGGATAGAGGAGAAGCGTGCCGGCCACAAGTTCTTCTCTTGAAAGCAACCGGGTACGTCTGGGGCAATGGAGTAGATCTTCGGTTAATCCCCAGTTGGCATAAAACGGCAGGCCGTACGTCATTACTTTTTTATCGAATAGTAATGCAGTAAATCCACTAAGGGACGAAATAGTATGTACTTCATCAACATCGCATATGCAGGCTTCTATTGTGGGATCCGCAACGATTCGGTTACAATATTTTCTAACATAACTTTCCGGCAGTTGGCCTTTCCTTCTGTCGGAGACAGCATCCGGGGGAGGTTTATACATGATATATGAAGCAGGGTTGTTCTTTCTGACCAGTTCAAGGAGGGAACTGTTGGTCATGCTGAGACCTCCCTGGTCAACGGTATCGTCATCTTCCGCCTGTCCGGTTATCAGAATTATCTTGTCATAGCCATGTCCTTCAATTCGAGGTCTTTCGAGAGAGTTTTCCTGGTGATTCACCAACTTGTCCTGAACAATGGCAGCAATAATCTTTTTGGCTCTTTCAAGCAGCCCGGCATGCGACTTAAAATCATAGGTGCTGAGGAGATATTCCAGATCGCTTTCCCTGGTAGGGTCATTGTAAGCCCCCTTTGAATCGACAACAAGAGAACAGGGCAGGTGCATATCCGCCCCTAAGGCGACTTGAAGAGGACCGATTTCGACAGAGTAGCTGTCCAGAGCGTTTTCTCTGGCAATCTCTTTGAGTTCCCGGTTTTCAGATTTACCCCAGATAAACAAGCTGGAAGGTTTGTAATTTGAGAGATCATTTATTTCTTTGGTGGTTGAACAAAAAGTCAGGCCAATCTGTTGTAATGACGAAAAAAAGTGGGGGTAATGATTTCTATATCTGGAAGCAAAACCAAAAAGCAGAGGATTTTCGCCATTGATGAGTTCAATATCCCGGTATTTTTTAATGGTGTGGAGGGTGTCAATGATGTCGGTTTCCTGGTCCTGATATGGATTATAATACCGGGAATAGAGGATGTAGGCCCCGGCAAAGAGCTTGTTTGCAGTTAGTTTTCTGTTTCTTCGGCCACAAGTGACGCGATCATCCGTCAATCCCCAACCGGCATAAAAGGGCATGCCGAAACAGACACATTCCTTGCCGAGCAGTAAGGCTTCAAAACCCATTTGGGAGGTCTTGGTGTATACCTTGTCTATTTTTTCGAGCAGAGAGATAGGGTTGATATTTTGTGTTAAAATCCAGCATGTTGATGGAACTTTTTCTATATCGAGATCTGATTCCTTTTTCCCGGCAATCACATCCGGATGAATTTTCAAGTAAACTTCGGCGCCGGGATTTTCCTTAAAGGCAGCCTCAAGGACCTGGGTAGTAGAAAATCGGTTGCCATGTCCGTATTTGAGGGACATGTCTCCTGCGGTTTGTGCAATGACCAGAATTTTTTTTTGGTTACTATCTTTTATACAGGCCGCGGATTCGTCGAACGCTGCATTGTATTTGGATATTTTAAAACGTTTGATCAGATTGATCGCCTGCTCAGCTTTTTCCTCCAACTCGTTGTCGCCTGCAAAGTCGTAATCCGACAGGATTTTTTCCAGGCGGGACGGTTTGCTGGCATCATAGTAGATGCCGAGGTCATCTATGACAAGGGAAAAAGATGCTGCCCCCTGTACGCCAAGACCAACTGATCGAATGAAACCATCCTCAAGATTGAAATACGGTATCTTCTTATGGGCTGCGATACGTCTGGCCATAGCTGTATTTTTTTTATATCCCCAGCCGATGAAGCAGGGATTCTTCCCATAATAGTGGGAAGGCGAACACAGTTTTTCTCCCCAAAAATGCCTGATAGCCAGGTGCTTCATCATTCCTCTGGAGAAAACAACTACTTTGCTGTATTCCGATAACATCTTATATGCACTCTCTTCGGTCTTAAAACTTCAGAAGGACGCCAACACTGACGGCGATCTGATACATGATCTGGGTGATACTCTTGGCCACCTGAAGATTGTTCACCGAAACTTCCGGCATCACCAGGATAGAGTCGCCGTTGGTAATCAAGGCATGCTTCAATTGCGATTGGGATTCATATTTTTTCACACTCCCATTCTGGGCCAGCACCAGAATATTTTCTTCGTCGGCGTTTTCCGTCAAACCGCCTGTCAACTTAATATAATCATAGGCGGAGTACCCTTCCACAAAGGTATGTGTGCCGGGAATCGCAACTTCCCCTTGGATATTGGTCAGGTTGGTGATGGCCGGGATATAGATCTGATCCCCATCTTCGAGAAAGATGCTTCGAAAGTCAGTTCGCTCATTAATGACAATCTGCCCCTTCGGCTGTACCTGTCGCGCTCTTTCTATAAAATCCATATAGGACTTGTTTTCTGCGGCTCTGATCTGGCTATCCTCGGTCGACACTGAGGATGCTTTAAGAATTGTCGATTCCAGATTCTGCAGATGGGCAAGCAGGAGTTGTTTTTGCTGTTCAGCCACGGACTTTCTAAAAACCTGAACTGCTGCCGGATTGGATCTTGCGTTCAAATGAATTCTTCCCATTACGTCTTCCAGAGTATCCTCTCTTTTAATGAGAATAGTATTCAAACCATCGTGTTCCCCGGTGATGGAGATTTTGTTCATGGTGGAGGTGTGATCGGAGAAAAAATCTACGGTATCTCCGGCCATGACGTAGGTGTATTTACTATCTTTAAGGGACCCGGAGGCGAGTTTTTCCTGGTTGTCCAACTGCCAGCGGGTGATAGTGAAATTTGTCGTTTCCGGTTTCGGCATGGCCAGGTCAAGAAGCTTCTGGAGTGGTACCCTCGTATCGGCGAATTCAAACTTAAAAGGTCTTTTGACATCACCGGTGACGGTAATTTGATTCATGATATTATTGACAGAAATGACATCCCCGCTATGGAACTGAAACAAATCGTTCTTGCCGCTGACCAGAAATGAATACAAATCAATGTGTTTGACGGCCTTACTGCCTCGAACGATGTCAATATTCCTAAAGCTTCCGTATTTAAGGGCAATGCCACCTGCTCTGTCGAGATATTGAAGGACGGAATCCGATGACATTCCGGGGTACAGACCTGGCTGGTTGACATTGCCGGTGACAAAAACGGTGATCGGTTGATAGTTGGTAACATTGGCGTAGACAAAGACCATATCTTTGTAGGATTGTTTGATTTTTTCCTCAACCACCGTAAGGAGATCTTTGTTCCTGACGCCCAGTACCTGAATTGTCCCTACTTTGGGAAGGAAAATGTTGCCTTGCGTGTCAACCGGTATCTCAGCCGAGAATTCAAATGCCCCCCAGATACGGATATTAATGATGTCACCGATATTGATGACATAGTCCTTGTTGAAACTCGGTTGTTTAATGTCCTTAAAATGTCCCATAAACAGGTTGTTACCAAACACCTGTTGTTGTTCCCCTGTAATCTGCTCAGCCGCTAGTTCTTTGTTAGGGTTGGCGATAACGGATTCGCTGACCGATAATTCAGCAGCCTGGCAGTTAAGTAAAAAAACAATAGAGAAAAGAAGAGAGAGTGTGAGAAATCTAACGATCTTCATCAAGAGTCATCCTATGAATTCTTTTATAATAGAACTGTTCGTGGCCTGTTCCAGTGTCCGTTCAGAGAACATGTCATTATTTTTTCAAAAATTCAAGATCTTCCGGTGTGTCAAATCCTTGTTCCATCCGGAATAAAAAAGTAACTGTTCAAACGCCCTTTGTCATTGGCTGAATGAGCGGGCAATTGTTGGCAAACAGTAGGCACGGCAAACTTCTTATGTCTGGTTGCTTCGATTGATGTACCTATGCAACCGGTTGTATTCTTCGAACAGGAACATTAAAGAGGTCGGTGCAGCAGAGTGTAAAGACATTGAACTTCATAGTATATTTGATAATATAAAGCTCTACTGATTATGGATATTTTCTTCATTGTCAATGTTTTTGTCAAATGTTTTTTGATAAAGATAACAATAAGCTGCCGGATCATTTCATGCAAATATACTGGTTGGTTCTGCTAATTGGCAGCAATCCTGTACAATCGTAGTTGTCGCCGGTGGCCTCATGTTGTCATGCCGCGTCTTTTGGGAAGCCAACATGGCTTCTTGTCTTTATGGATTTTTCAGTCAGCCATGACGAACATTTTCACAGCGCAAGCAAGAGAGATAATCAGCAGGATCCCTGCCGGAAAGGTTACAACCTACGGTATCATAGCCCTGTACGCTGGAAATCGCAACGGTGCCAGACAGGTGGCGAGAATTCTCTATTCAAGTTCTGATAAATACAATTTGCCGTGGCATCGAGTGGTAAACAGGAATGGTCGAATATCCCCCAGGTCTTCGATGGGGCATCTTTTTCAAAAGCAGCTTCTTGAGGATGAAGGCGTGATTCTCGGGGAGGATGAAAAAATTGATTTTTCCCTCTATCTATGGCGTCCGCAACCAAGCGAAGAAAAGTCCGATTGACTTCGTTGGTACCAGCTTACATCTGCCAGCCCCGTAGGATAGAAAACACGGGAAGTCGTTAAAGTCAGATGCCTCTTCGTCTCGAAATTTGGGGCTGATGCAAAATGTGGTGCCGCTGATGTTGCTTGCGCCGAAGGATATACTTTCACCAACATGAAGGTCGAAAGCCAACCAGCTGATCAGCAGTCTTTCTTACGTTTCTTTTGCTGGGGACATTCACTTCCAAAAAGGACTCTGTCTCTTTATCGGGAAAGTGATGGAGGCTTTTCAGTGGTAAAGGTTTTATCAGAATGATATTCGAAGAATTGTGTCCGCAATTATCGTTTGCAGTGACAACATCGCTGATTCGATGGGCTTCGTCTGCTATGAAGAAGAATAATGTTGTTCCGGTTCTTTTATGAGGAAGGCAGAGGCATTGTTCATGCAAACATCGCCCATTGGTGTTGCAGGAGGGTGGTTGCAGGGCAGCAGGTATCGCTAAGGCAAAAAAAACCGGCTGAATCAAAAGATACAGCCGGCTTTTCTTAAAATTACAGGTCCATGTCGGCTGGTTCGTAGTACTCTTTCGGATGCTTGCAGCCGGGACACTTCGGCGGCGGCTCGGTCCCTGTGTGGGTATATCCGCAGAGGGAGCACCGCCACTTGATCGGTTGCTCGCGGGTGAAAACAGTCCCCTGTTCAACCATTGACAGCAGTCTTTTGTACCGCTCGCGATGTTCCGCCTCAATTTTGCCAATCTGCATAAAGAGCATGGCTGCTTCCATGTTACCTTCTTCCTCAGCCTCTTTGGCAAAGGTCGGATACATGTTTACAGTCTCGTAATTTTCCCCATCTACGGCTTCTTTCAGGTTTGCTGCCGTATCCCCGATACCATTTAACAGCTTAAAATGATCGTTTGCATGGCGCATTTCGTTCATCGCGGTTTCTTCGAAAATCTTGGCCACATAATGATAACCTTCCTTGCGGGCAACTTTGGCAAAAAAAGTGTATTTGTTGCGGGCCTGAGACTCACCTGCAAAGGCAGCCTTTAAGTTTTCAATGGTTTTGCTCATTGCATCCTCCATGAGAAAGTTTAGAGAGTTGTGCTGCGGGAGCAGCAAAAAACAGCAAGATATTTTATTAATAAAGAATGATTCCTATTTACAGTGGGCTGTCTTGCCTGTCAATAATTTTTTTATAGGCGGGTGCGTTGCATTGTTGTAGAATTTTCTCTCTCATTTTCGGGTGACAATGCATAAGGGATTGAAAAAACATATGAATAATTTCTTGAGTCACTGTTTTAGGGAGGCAGGGGTAAAATTTTAAAATTATGATGGAGATATGTGTGGATTTTTATGTAGCTTTTATGTGTTGCCTGATGTATTTTGAGAGGTTATTTGTATGTAGCAAATGAACGGCGGGGATTTTGTTTATGCTCCGTATAAAAAGCAACATCAATTGAAGACAGTTGAGTAAGGAGTTGCAGCGTGCTGTGACTCCTTACTTTTTTCTTTTTCCATAGCTTGTAAAAAGCGAAGCCGGGTGGAAGCCGGTTGCAACGTTGCAGAGGACAGCAGCCATGAGTAATGATTTATCGAAAGTAAGAAATATAGGTATCAGTGCCCATATCGATTCGGGAAAGACCACTTTGACCGAGCGCATCCTGTTTTATACCAAAAGGATCCATGCCATCCATGAGGTACGTGGGAAAGATGGTGTCGGGGCGAAAATGGACTCCATGGAGCTTGAAAAAGAGCGTGGTATCACTATTCAGTCTGCCGCTACCTACTGTTCCTGGAAGGATATGAATATCAATATTATCGACACCCCGGGCCATGTCGATTTCACCGTTGAAGTTGAGCGGGCACTCCGGGTTCTGGATGGGGCCGTTCTGGTCCTCTGCTCGGTGGGAGGTGTGCAGTCCCAGTCAATTACGGTAAACAGGCAGATGACCCGGTACAATGTTCCCCGACTCGCATTTGTCAATAAATGTGATCGTACCGGTGCCAATCCGGAGAAGGTGACCAGACAGCTTCGGGAGAAGCTTGATTTGAACGCGCACATGATGCAGATACCCATTGGTTTGGAGAGTGATCTTGCCGGGGTAGTTGATCTTGTTACCATGAAAGCGGTCTATTTTGATGGCGCAAATGGGGAAGATATCCGTATAGAAGAGATTCCTGCCGATATGCAGGAAGAGGCCCGGAAAAGACAGGAAGCACTGTTGGAAGAAGTTTCCATGTTTTCCGAAGAGCTGATGGAAGCTCTGCTTGAGGGTGGTGAGATCGATGCAAACCTGATTTACGATGCCGTCCGTAAAGGGACCTTGAGCCTGGAATTCACCCCTGTCTTTGTTGGTTCCGCCTATAAAAATAAAGGGGTTCAGTCCCTACTCGATGCAGTGAAGAGCTACCTTCCCTGTCCGACTGATGTTACCAATATGGCCCTTGATCTCAATGAGAACGAAAAGGAATTCGCCGTCAGCAACGATCCCAAAGATCCTCTTGTCATGTTGGCCTTTAAGCTGGAAGACGGTCGTTATGGACAATTGACCTATATCCGGACCTATCAGGGTGCCCTGACCAAAGGCGATACGGTCTTTAACCGGCGGACCGGGAAGAAGGTAAAAATAGGCCGCCTGTGCAGGATGCATTCCAACGAAATGGAGGAGATCGAGACATGCGGATCCGGCGATATCGTTGCTCTGTTCGGCGTTGACTGTGCCTCCGGTGACACCTTTACCTCCGAGGGGATTTCCTGCTCCATGACCTCGATGCATATTCCTGAGCCGGTAATTTCACTGGCGGTCATTCCTGCCGACAATAAAGCGCAGGTTAATATGTCCAAGGCCTTGAACCGCTTTACCAAAGAGGATCCGACATTTAAAACCTTTGTCGACCATGAAACCGGGGAGACGATTATCTCCGGTATGGGGGAATTGCACCTGGAAGTATACATTGAGCGCATGAAGCGTGAGTACGGTGCCGCGGTAGAGGTTGGTGCCCCTCAGGTTTCCTACCGTGAAACAATTTCCCAGCGTGCGGATTTCAACTACACCCACAAAAAGCAGACCGGTGGGTCAGGTCAATTTGGCCGGGTGGCAGGGTATATGGAGCCGTTGACAGAAGGTGAGTACGAATTCGTCGACAGTATCGTCGGTGGTGTTATCCCGCGTGAGTACATCGGATCCTGTGACAAAGGCTTCAAAAAGTCTTTGGAAAAAGGGTCCCTCTGTGGGGCACCGATTACCGGTGTGCGTTGTGTTATCAACGATGGAGCGTACCATGCGGTCGACTCCTCGGATGTGGCTTTTCAGCTGGCTTCAGTAGGTGCTTTTAAAGAGGGATATCTCAAGGCCAAGCCGATCATTATGGAGCCTATTATGAAGGTCGCCGTTGAAGGTCCTTCGGAGTTTCAGGGCGCTGTGATGGGGTCGATCAATCAGCGGCGGGGAATGATCATCGGGACGACCGAAGAGGGTACCTATTCGGTCGTTGAGGCGGAAGTGCCGCTTTCTGAAATGTTCGGATATTCCACTACCCTACGTTCACTTACTCAGGGTAAGGCTGAATTCACTATGGAGTTTGCCACCTTTAAACAGGTACCAAAGGGAGTCAGTGAGCAGTTGGTTAAAGCGTATCAGGACGAGCGGAAGAACGGTTGATAAAGTTCTCTCTTCGGTTTACAACTATTGTCTGGATAAAAACTAACTCCTGGAAAAAGGGGACATTGTATAGTGCTTCCTTGAAAGGCTGTTAGGGGACTGGAACTCACGCAATTTAAGAGCTGGGATCCGATCTCCATAGAATTTACAATATATTATGACTGCCCTCGCGGTGCAGATTGAAAAGGAATAAAAAGGTGAACTGCCATGGGAAACGAGCTGATAGTAAATAATCCACTTCGGGCTCTTGGACTTGAAGATAAGGCGGGTGGAACCGTCCAATCCGTGATGGGCCTGGTGGTGGCCAGGGCAGGACTCGGCAAAACTGCTATTTTGGTACAATTTGCCCTTGATTGTATGCTGCTCGGTAACAAGGTTCTGCATGTGTCGATCGGCGAAGGTGTTGACAAGACCCGTGCCTGGTATGACGACATCCTGGCCCTGTTGACCGATGGCGAGAAAATTGAGTCCATCCCCGAAGTCATGAAAAACAGAATGATTATGACTTTCAAAGAGAGTTCGTTCTCAAAGGCTCTTTTGAAAGAAAGATTGGACGATCTGGTCAAACAAAATGTCTATAAGCCTGAATGTTTGATCATCGATGGCTATGATTTTGTCAATAACGACAAAAAATCTCTTGATGATCTGCGCAATTTCATGAATGAGCTTGGCTTGAGAATGATCTGGTTCTCGGCGGTAAGTCATCGTGAAGACAAGAGAGTCAGTCCGGAAGGCGTCCCTGCGCCTTGCCATGAGGTAGATGACCTTTTTGATACCGTGCTGCTGATCAAACCGGAGGGTGACGCCATGAAGCTGAATATCCTCAAATGTGATTCCTGTGCCGTGGATCCCGGTTCTATCCTGATGCTCGACCCATCAACCATGCTTATTAAACAGTGTTAGCATGGTGTTGGCCGACTCCGGTCTGGTGTTAAACGATCGTACGAGATAAAAGCGGGTTGCTGATTCAGCATCCCGCTTTTTTGCTGTTATAATGGAGAGTAAGATGAGATTCAGACCCTGTATAGATCTCCATGGCGGTGTGGTCAAACAGATTGTCGGTTCAACGCTGAACGATGATGCGCCGGAGGAGGTGCAGACAAATTTTGTCGCCGAAAAATCTCCATCGTGGTTTGCCGGGCTCTATCGAAAAGATAACCTCACCGGTGGACATATCATCAAGCTCGGTCCGGGCAATGATTCAGCTGCCGAAGAGGCACTTTCCGCCTGGCCGGGAGGGATGCAGCTCGGCGGAGGCATCAATGCCGACAATGCCGGAGAGTGGCTGGAGAAAGGGGCATCCCATGTCATCGTGACTTCCTATGTCTTCAAGAACGGGAAGATCGATATGGCCAGGTTGAAAAAAATAGTCAGGGCGGTGGGCCGGTCCAGGCTGGTACTTGATTTAAGCTGCCGGAAAAGGGACAATGAGTATTATATCGTCACCGACCGTTGGCAGAAATTCACCGAGGTACCTATTTCACAAGAAGTGCTTACCGAGCTTTCCGATTACTGTGCGGAATTTCTTGTCCACGCCGCTGATGTTGAAGGGAAGTGCGCCGGCATTGAAGTTGAGCTGGTTGAAAAGCTGGCCCGCTGGGTATCTCTTCCGACCACATACGCAGGTGGAATAAGAGATCTGCAGGATCTGCAGCGGCTGAAAGCTGCGGGGAGAAACAGACTCGATGCGACAATCGGTAGTGCTCTGGATATTTTCGGAGGGAAGAATCTCGCATATCGGGACGCGGTGGCCTTCTGCCATACCACTCTCTAAGATAATTAGTTGCACAGGAATGTTTTGTTATCTTCAAATCTTGACCTTCGCGTTTTCTTTAGATATCATAATTCAATGATAGTTCTCCTGGCCTACTTGGCCAACTAATTGATATTTTAACTGAATGTATGGCTATTGATAAAGAACGACAGCGGCGGAATATTGAGAGATTTATCGCGAAGATGCCCAGTCTATCGACCACTGTCGGCAAGGTCATGGAGATCTGCAGTCGTACCGATGCCTCTCCCAATGAACTGAATAAAGTCATCTCCCTCGATCCTGTGCTCACCGGACAGGTGCTGAGGCTGATCAACTCGGCCTATTATTCACTGGTCAATAAGGTCACCTCACTGACCCGGGCGATCACCATGCTCGGGATGAATACCGTCAAAAATATGGCGCTCAGTACCGCTATCATCCGCAGTGTCGCCGGGACAAAAAAATCCAAAGCCTTGCCGACAACCAAATTTTGGGCTCATTCCATTGGGGCGGGTGTCAGTGCCAAGCTGCTTGGCGAGGTAAAGGAAGTACCTGTTATGGAAAGGGAAGAACTTTTTCTTGCCGGACTGCTGCACGATCTCGGCAAGGTCCCTTTCGGCGACGAATATATCGAAGTCCTGAATATTGCCAAATTTGAGCAACTGCCCTTGTACCAGGTCGAACGTGATATCATGGGTATTGACCATCAGGAGGTCGGCCTATTGATCGCCGACAAGTGGAAGCTCAATAAGGTCATCACCAAATGTATTGGCAGCCATCACTCGGTAGGACCTCATGATGGTGGACATGGGCAACAGCTGGCCCTGGTGGCACTCGGTAACATCTATGCCAATATTCTCGATCATGGTTACGCTGGAAATCCCTTTCCCCTGGAAGAGGAGGTAGGTCGGCTGCTGGATCTGGCCGGCCTGTCCCAGGAGCAATTCTGCGGTATCGGCGGCAGGGTTGTTGAGGAAATACAAAAGGCCGAGATCTTCCTGAAAATATAACCTGGAGCAGACATGAAAGTGCGCTTTTGGGGGGTCCGGGGATCAATCCCCAGTCCTGGCCCGACAACCCAGAAATATGGCGGGAATACTGCCTGTATTGAGTTGCGGGTCGGACCGGAGAATCGGCTGATCATTATTGACGCAGGTTCGGGGATCCGTTCACTTGGCAACGCACTCATGGCAAACGATCTGCCGAAAGGACCAATAAATGCGGATATTTTTCTCTCCCATACCCATTGGGATCACATCATGGGCTATCCGTTTTTTACCCCCATCTATATTCCCGGTACAAAATTAAGGGTGCATGGACCGGTCTCTTTTGAAGACGATCCCCTGGAAGAGGTTGTCGGCGGGCAGATGAAGTATCGCTATTTTCCTATCAATCTTGGAGAGCTGGCATCGGATGTCGAATATTTCCGAATAAAGGAGGATCCGGATATTGATCTGGGGGATGGTCTGCGTCTGTCGACAAAATTGCTCAACCATCCGATCACCGCCCTCGGCTACCGGTTTGAATACGACGGCCGTGTGGTCTGCACCTGCTATGATACGGAACCCTTTCGTAACCTCTTTATTACCGATCCCGACGATCCTGCCTACGATGAGGCAATGGCCTTTGAGGGCAATGAGGTGGCGGTTGAGCAGAACATGGCGATCGAACAGTTTTTTGCCGGAGCCGACCTGCTGATCTGCGATTCACAGTATACCGATGCTGAGTACAGTTCGCGGATCAACTGGGGTCATACGACCATGGAATATGCCATAGGTGCAGCAAATCGTGCCGGGGTTAAAAAACTTGCCATGTTCCATCATGATCCGGACAGGACCGATGCCATCCTTGACGATTTTGCCAAAACATATTGCCAGCCTGGAAAATACGGTGACACCGAGGTATTTTTTGCCCGGGAGGGGATGGAAGTTGAGCTGTAATTAATAGGCGGTGAGTTCGCGCCTGATCCTTTCGACACAGTCGTAATCGGCTACATAAGGATTGGGAGGCGGATACGGGCAAGGCAGGAGCAGTTCGTCTGCAAAAGGGGTGGCCAGCACGTTACGATTATAGGCTTCAACAGCCAATCGCTCCAGATTGACAGTATCCTCAATGTTATAGGCAAGAAGAGTTTCAAGAGCCCTTGGATCCTTCATTTTCTGATACCGGCGCCATAAAAGGACAGCGAAATACCCATCGACACCGTCCAGGCTGCCGCGGTTCAGCCCCAACTGTTTCTCACATCCCTTTAAGCCACCTTTAAACCCCAGGCGGGCCAGGACATAGCGCAGGTCAATCTGGGCTTGATTCAGGCGAATGCGAAAATATCTCTCAAGAAAGGGGATGTCAAAACTCTTGCCGTTGTAACTGACGATGACCTGGTATCTCTGAATATCCTCCACAAAATCCTCGAGGTTTTCACCGTTGACATAAGTAAATACCTCTTTGCCATCGAACAGGGCAATGGTCGTTACCTCTGCAAAATCGTCAAGGCCGGTGGTTTCAATATCCAGATAGGCGGTACAGTCACGGTAGTGAGGGAAGATCCGCCAGGGCTCCGTGCTGGCGAGAGCGGCGGTGAAAAAGCCGGGTTCCTTATCCAAAGCCACCCGCGAACTCTCCAGTACCTTTAACGCCTCAAGGTTGGCAGCTGCTGACAGCCGGACGGGGGACGGGGTCTGCCAGTCTTCCCAGCAGGTAATTCCCGCCTCCCAGAGCTTGCTTTCAGTTTTTATTCCAATACCGGGAATATGACAGAAGGTATGCTGCAGCACAGGAGTCTTGTTCCTTAGGCGGTGGCGTTTGCAGCAGGCTCTTTACGCGGAACAATTTTCCTTGTCCCGCCACTGCGTCTTCTCGGTTTTTGCGAAGAAGGTGACGGCGAATGGGGGCTGGTGTCATCGCTGACCTTCTGCAACCGCATCTGTTTGCTGCCGATTCGGGCTCGCTGGAGTATGCGCAGGATATCGTCGGGCATGCCAAACGGGAGATCGACCGTACTGTAGCTGTCGTAGATGGCAATTCGTCCGATATATTTACTGTTGATATCCGCTTCGTTGGCTATGGCCCCGACAATATTGCCCGGTTTAACCCCCTGATCGTTGCCGAGTTCGATGCGAAAACGTTCCATGCCTTCTTCCGGCGGGAGCTGTATCGCCATGCTTTTTCTGGTCTTCGGTCTTTTTTCAACGGGCTTGATGGCTCGACGATTCTCAGCGACCGGCTTGGCGCGAAATTTTGGTTCGGGTTTTAACAGCGGTGTCTCGCCTTGAAAGAGTTGTGCCATTGCCGCCGCTAACCGGCGGGGATCCGCTTTGGTTTCGGCCAGATATTCCTCAACCAGTTGTTCATAAAAGGAGATATCTGTTTCGAGGGCATGACTGATTTTTTCTTTGAATTTCTCTATGCGTCTTTTATTGATTTCGGAAATTGAAGGCAGGGTCATGGATTGAATCTTCTGCCGAGTTGCCCGTTCAATCGATCGCAGCATAGATTGTTCGCGCGGATTGACAAAGAGAATGGCCTCGCCGCTGCGACCGGCCCGTCCCGTTCTGCCGATGCGGTGAATGTACGACTCGGTATCAAATGGGATGTCGAAATTGATTACATGGCTGATCCGCTCAACGTCGAGACCGCGGGCGGCCACATCGGTCGCCACCAGAATATCGATTTTCTTTGCTTTCAATTGCTCAATGGTACGCACTCTCTGGCTCTGCTGGATATCGCCATTCAACGGCGCAGCCAGATAGCCAAGGGCCGACAGATGATCGGCAATTTCGGCGGTTTGTAATTTCGTTCGCACGAACACCAGGGCACCATCGACGTTTTCGACCTCGAGAATTCTTGAAAGGGCGTCGATCTTGCTCATGAGACCGCCTGTGGTGACCAGGAAGCGCTGGTTGATGGTTTGGGCAGTCATTTCCTTGTTTTTAATGGTGATTTCCACCGGATTATTCAGGTATTTCTGGGCGATCTTGCGGATGTTCGGGGGCATGGTCGCCGAGAAGAGGGCGGTTTGTTTCCGGTTCGGCAACTGATCGAGGATCCATTCAACATCATCGAGGAAACCCATTCGCAGCATCTCGTCGGCTTCATCGAGTACCAGACTATGGATAGACATAGGCTTGAGCGTGCCGCGGCGGAGGTGATCCATAACCCGACCGGGAGTGCCGACTACCACCTGGACACCTTTTTGCAGCTGTCTCAACTGGATGTTGTAATCCTGACCGCCGAAGATCGGCAGCACGTTAAAATCTTTGAGATGTTTGCCATAGGCGGAAAAGGAGTCAGCTACCTGGATAGCCAGTTCACGTGTTGGGGCAAGTACGAGGATCTGGGGGCTTTTGTCCTTTTTCTGCTGGAGCATGGAGAGCAGCGGCAGAGCAAAAGCCGCGGTTTTTCCGGTGCCGGTCTGGGCCTGACCAACTACATCTCTTCCCTCCAGCACATGGGGGATCATCTTGATCTGGATGGGCGTCGGGGTTTCATACCCGGAATCGCTCACGGCCTTGAGAAGGGGAGCGGCAAGTTTAAAATCGGTAAAAGAAAATGGTGTTGATTCGTCCAGAGAAGACATACGTATACCTATAAATTAAATGGGTTGATTCCAAAAGAAGAACTCGTCGTGCAAAGCCTGCCCAGGAAAGAAAAATCGGCCTCCCAGTAATGAAAACCATCCGGCGGTTTTCAGCGGCCGATCTGTTCGTGTCTGTCCAGTTTTGCGCAACTTCCCCAAAAATCTATATTCTCTGGTCTGACACAAATGATAAAGAACCCGCTTATCTACCAGGACTGGCGTTAATTTGCAATGTATTTATTGCAACGATACGCAGGAAGGCTCCTCACCTGTGCCCGATTGTCGGGTGCGGTAAAAATCAGCTGACCGGATCTGCTACGCAGTTTCGTAGCAGGCGACAATTTCGCCAAAATACAGGGTGTGGTAATCTTTTTGGGGATAGAGTTTTTCAAGGCTAGTGTCGAGAAAACTGTTGTCCATGGCCGATTTGTAGATGATCCGGCATTCGTAATGGATGCCAGGGATATCGATAATCGGCGCACCTACCTGCTGTGCTGCCTTGGTGGCCAGTGCGCACTCCTTGAACTTGTCGAATTCGCTTCCGGATTTTGTCCCACAGTACATCACTGCATCCTTGTAGGCATCCCCTGTCGGGACAGTTACCGTATAGTTGTCGGTCTGTTCCAGCAGGGTAAAGGTATACCGGGAATCTCTGACGGCAATCATGAGGATCGGCTTTTGCCAGATATATCCGATCGACGCCCAGCCTATAGTCATTGTGTTGCGGGTATCACCCGCCTGGACGGTGAGAAAAGCTCCCTTCTTGATGGCCTCCATAATCTGGTCTGCGTCTTTTAGGTATTCTCTTTTTTTCATGAATATTCGTCCTTTGAAGATAAATGGAGAAGGATTGGAGAAGTAGCGGCAATTACATTAAAATGCCGGAACTGTTTTCCCTCGGTGGGAATGCATGATCAATCAGGAATCGTTCACTTTCTTTCGCAATGATTTGATCTGCCCGCGTCTGGTTTTCGCGTCCACCCTTTTTCGCCGGGCAGTGCCGGATGGACGGGTTGGCTTCCTTTTTTTCTGAGTATAGCCGGCCTGACGGATAAGAACGGCCAGACGTTGCAGGGCGTCTTCACGGTTTTTTTCCTGGGTGCGGTACTGCTGTGCTTTGATGATAATCATTCCGTCGCCGGTTATCCGGCTGTCACGCGTCGACAGCAGTCGCTCCTTGTACTCTGCCGGCAGGGAAGAGTTATTGACATCAAAGCGGAGATGAATGGCACTTGCTACTTTGTTGACATTTTGCCCTCCGGCACCCTGGGCCCGGATTGGGGTCAGGGTGATTTCACTGAGCGGGATGGTGACGCTGTGGCTGATTTGGAGTACCATGTCGGTCGTTAGTACAGATGAACGAATGTATTTAATAAAGTTTACCGTATTGAATAGAACCATTTGTCCTGATATAATAGATGGATGGGCCGTGTCTGTCCATAATTCTCTGGTGAATATCTATATAAATATCTGCATTCGGTGAAAAAATGCGTTGTCCCAAATGTAAGCACGAACAACAGAACACGCTTGAGTGTGAGGCCTGCGGGCTGATTTTCGCGAAATACCGCAAGGTTCAGGAGCGTAAAAAACAAGAGGCGGCAGAGGCTGCGGAAAATAAGGAGAAATCAGGGGCGGGGATGAAAATCCTCCAGCTGGTAGTTCTCGTTATCGTCGTTGCGGCTACTACCTACTACTTTACCGCCCATCGGCAGACCGTGGTCCCAGGTCAGGAAATGAGTGAACCGCTGTCTTCGGTGGTCACCGCTGAACCGGCGCCGGTAGAACAACAGGTTAAAAAGGTGGTGGCAAAGGCCCCGCAACCGACAGTGCAGCCGACATTGAATGTGCAGAGTGCGATCGAGCGGGCACGCAAATCGACGGTATCCATCGAAACTCCATGGGGAACCGGATCGGGTTTTTTTGTCAATAAAAACTATATAGTTACCAATAAGCATGTGGTTGAGTTCGATGAAAACAAGCTGGCAGAGTTTCGCAGCCAGATCGAAAACAACCGGCGAATGGTTGAACTGGAAAAGCAGAAAATCGATGAGATGAAACGCACCATGCGGCAGATGCCGCATGGTCCCTCACGCAGCCAGCTCTCGATAATCATCGACAACCATGAGAAGGAGTTGAACCGGTATCTGCCACAACTGGAGGAAGGGGAAAAACGGCTGGCGCAACTGGACAAAAAGATCCAGCCTTCGGATATCAAAATTATCCTCGCCGACGGCAGTGAATATGTTGCCAATTATCTGCTGATTAGTGAGAACAGTGATCTGGCGTTGATGTCGCTCTTTTCAGGCGATTGGACCTACATCGAACGGCCACCTGCAGGCGGATCTCTGCATCAGGGTGATAAAGTCTACACCATCGGTAGCCCTGTTGGATTGCGACAGACGGTGACTGGGGGGATTTTCTCCGGCTATCGGCAGCGGCAGGAAAACGGTCAGGTGTATCTACAGACCGATGCGGCAATTAACCCCGGAAATAGTGGTGGACCGCTCATTGACGAGCAAGGGCATGTCCTTGGGGTCAACACCATGATTCTCAGGGATACGGAGGGGATTGGGTTTGCCATCCCAATAGAAAAGGTCTTTGAGGAGTTCAGCTCGACCCTTTTTTAGTCATTATCCAGGGTGCCGGATAACAGATCTGAGTTCAGGACCCGTTTATTATTGGGACTGGATGCATTAATAGACCGAAGACCCGGCGAGCCACCCGGTGGAAAATGCTGCCTGCAGGTTGTAACCGCCTGTATCGGCCTGCAGATCAAGGAGTTCCCCGGCCAAAAACAGCCCCTTAACGATTTTTGATTCCATGGTCATGGGATCGATCTCTTTGAGTTTCACTCCACCGGCGGTGATGATCGCTTCATCAATGGGGCGATAACCACTTATTTCGATACGAAAGTCCTTCAGCCATTGCACCAGGCGTTTGCGCATTTTCGCCGGGAAATTACCGGTGTCGATATCGCCAGGCAGGTCGCAGGCCTCAAGGCAGACAGGTACCATCTGCTGCGGCATGAGGCCGCGGAGGATACTGCCTATCTGTTCGCCGCGGCGGCTGGTCAGATCGCGGATCAACCGGTTGTCGAGCTTCTTTTCGCTGAGGGCCGGTTTGAGGTCAAGGGACAGGCTCACCTGCCGGTTTGTATCGAGAGTGTCGACAACCAGGCTGCTCAATGTCAGAATGATCGGGCCGGTCAGCCCGAAACCGGTAAAGGCCAGTTCGCCGAATTCCTGCCCCCGCCGTTTCCCGTCAAGATAGAGCCGTACCGCCACGTTACGCAACTCGAGTCCGGCCATCCTGTGCACCTTCGGATCACTGCAGACCAGCGGGACAAGGGCCGGTCGTAGCGGCACTATGGAATGGCCGAGAGTTTCGGCAAGACGGTAGCCGTCACCGGTCGAGCCGGTGCGTGGGTAGGATTTACCGCCAGTGGCGAGGATGATGTTTTCACAGGCCAGTTTCTCACCGTTGCAGATTACACCACCTACCCGGCCCTGGTTAACCAGGATAGCGGACACAGGGACCGACTTTCTTACCACAACCCCGCTTCCCTGCAACCAGCTGTTTAGAACCCTTACCACATCAAGGGCGCGGCCGCTCTCGGGGAAGACCCGGCCACCCCGCTCGGTGACCAGTGGCAGGTTGAGACTCTCGAAAAAGGCGATCAGATCTTTTGAGAAAAACCGCTGAAAGCACTGCCGAAGAAAGCGGCCGTTTTTACCGAAATGGGTCAAGAAATTATCGAGATCGGCGACGTTGGTCAAGTTGCACCTGCCTTTGCCGCTAATGCCAATTTTTCGGCCGGTCTGGTGCATCTTTTCCAGTAGGATTACCGAAGACCCTCGCTGTGCAGCTATACCGGCAGCCATTATGCCGGCAGCGCCACCGCCGATGACGATGGTTCTTCGGGGAATCATCGCAGGGACACGCTGCCGTAAGTGATATGTCCGGTAGCTCCGTCAATGGTGACGGTCTGACCGTTGTTGAACAGCGACGCGGCAGCCGGTACATTACAGACCACCGGAATATTCAATTCCCGGCCGACGGTGGCCGCGTGGGAGGTTAGCCCCGGTCGTTCGGCGATGATGCCCCGCACCCGGCGCAGATTGTCGATCATCGATGCATCGGTTTCTGGGAGCACCACTATTGCCTCCTCCGGGAGATTATGCCAGTCACTCTCTTTTGCAATACAATGAATTATTCCCTCGGTACTGCCGCCGCCCGTGCCCTGGCCGGTAAAACAGAGATTTTCCACCGTACGGACCTTGAGCATATTGGTGGTTCCCGTCGTACCGATGGGCATCCCGGCAGTTATAACCACCAGGTCACCATTCCGGATCAACCCGGCATTACGCGCGGCATTGGTAGACTTGTCAAGCTGTTCGTCCATTGTCGACGCACAGTCGGAGAGTACGGTGGTAACGCCTCGTATGAGCTGCAGTTTTCTGAGATTCTCCAGGCTGGGACAAACGGCGATGATCGGTGCCTTGGGCCGGTGTCTGGCGACCATTCTGGCCGTGGAGCCTGAGGTTGTTGATGTGATGATCGCCGCCGCTCCAAGATCGGCGGCGGTAGCACAGCAGGCATAGGAGATGGCATCGGTTACCGTCTTGCGTTTATGCCTGACACCTGCTGCAAGTATCGCCTCATAATCGAGGGAGCTTTCGGTAATATGAGCACAGCGGACGAGAAACCGGATGGCTTCGATCGGGTAGGACCCGACGGCTGTCTCCGCCGAGAGCATTACGGCATCGGTGCCGTCATAGATGGCGTTGGTAACATCACTAGCTTCGGCTCGGGTGGGGGTCGGGCTGGTAATCATCGACTCGAGCATCTGGGTGGCGGTAATGACCGGTTTACCGATCAGATTGGCGGCGCGAATGATCTGTTTCTGGATTACCGGGACCTCCTCGGCAGGCATCTCGACTCCGAGGTCGCCCCGGGCCACCATCAGTCCATCTGCGGCCTGGAGTATCTCACCCAGGTTTTCCACCCCCTGGCGGTTCTCGATTTTGGCAATGATCGCCTGCTTGCCGCCATTTTTATCAAGGATTTTACCGACGGCCCGGACATCGTCAGCTTTTCTGACAAAAGACGCGGCAATGAAGTCGACATTATGCTTGGCCCCGAATGCGATATCCAACTTATCCTGTTCGGAAAGTGAGGGGAGATTGACCGTGCTGTCGGGCAGGCTGACCCGTTTCCGGCTGGTCAGTCTGCCGCCGACGAGAATCCGGGTTATGACATCGCCGCCTTCAATGCGCTCGATTTCAAGAGCAAGTCTACCGTCGTCTAGGAGTATCCGGTTGCCCGGTTGGACGTCATTTCGCAACCCTGGATAAGTAACTCCGACGCAATTGCCGGACCGGGGAAAGTGATCTGAACCAATAATAAGCGTCTCGCCCACCTTCAGGTCGACCGGCTTGTCCAGATCGCCCACACGGATTTCCGGGCCACGAGTATCGAGCAGAATCGCCGTATAGCTACCTGCTGCACGTCTGGCACGCTTGACCAGCTCAATGAAACGGGTATGACTGTCACGGTCTCCATGGGAAAGGTTGATTCTGGCCACATTCATCCCGGCCTTAATTAACGCTACAATCTTTTCTTCACTTTCAGTACCAGGACCTAGGGTGGCGACTATCTTTGTCTTGTTCATTCGTAAATCCAAGAGGGTTGCTGGATTGTGAATATTTCCCCGACATGCGGCTTCGCCTGCAGCAGGGAGAGAGCACATTTTTTGACACTACTATAGTGCCGATAAAAGAAAATAACAGTGGAGAATAATAACTGAAGTCAAACAGATTGACTGTTGTTACCAGTCTCTTGACCCTGTTTTGGGTTGAAGTCTCGGCAATGATGTTTAATTGTAGCTTGGGATCGGTGCTGTTGCCGATTTCTCCTGCTTGCCGGATGATCAACGGCTTCTTTTCTGTCGGATTCCGTCGGGTTCTCTTGTCAGCCGGTGATTTTAATATGGAGTAATGAAGTTGAATAAAAATTAGAGCCGCATGGCTCGAAGGAGAATTATGTCTGAAGCAAAAAGAGGTGATAACGTTAAAGTGCATTATAAAGGAACCCTTGCCGATGGGACAGTGTTTGATAGTTCCGAAGGACAGGAACCGCTTGAATTTGCCGTCGGTGCCGGGCAGGTGATTGCCGGCTTTGAAGAGGCTGTTGTCGGGATGAAGGTAGGGGAATCGAAGGTTATCGATATTCCCGTGGCCAAGGCTTATGGTGAACGTAAAGAAGAGATGGTCATCAAGGCACCCATCGAGCAGGTGCCACCTGACCTTAATCCGGAGCTGGGGATGCGCCTGGAAATGGGTGGCGTCAACGGGGAAGTCCTGCGGGTAGTGGTTACGGAAATCACGGACACCCATATCACCCTGGACGCTAACCCCCCGCTCGCCGGGCATGATCTCACCTTTGCCATTGAACTGGTTGAGTGTGCTGCACCCTGATCGGTAGATAACAACCGGCAGATCAGGCCTGGATGGTTGGCTTTATTGGATGATGAATACGCATTTTATGGTTTTTCAAAACGGAAAAATATGAAACGCATTTTGCTGTTAGTGTTTTGTTGTGTTTTGTGCAGCCAGACAATCTGGGCTGCCCGCGCCAGGGTAGAAGATTTGGCTCAGGATCCGTATATTTCGGCTATGGTGATAGACGCTGATACGGGCAAGGTCCTCTTTGGGGATCATACCGGGACAGTGGTCTATCCGGCCTCGGTACTGAAAATGATGGACCTGCTGGTTATCCTCGAACAAATTGAACAGGGGAAGCTGAGGTTGACTGATATGGTTCAGGTGACGAGGGAAGCGGCTCATATGGGTGGCTCACAAGTCTATCTCGATCCGAGTGAACAATTTTCTGTTGAAGATCTCCTCTATGCCCTCGCTGTGCAATCGGCAAACGATGCGGCTGTTGCTCTGGCAATCCATGTAGCCGGATCAACCGAAGGGTTTGTCTCCCTCATGAACCAGAAGGCAGCAGAATTGGGGATGAAGGATACCCGTTTCTATTCAGTGCACGGTCTGCCTCCTGCCAAAGGACAAAAGCCGGATCGGACCACCGCCCGCGATCTTGCCCTGCTCAGCCGCGAACTGGCGAAACGGACCGACATCTTTTTGTACACAGGTACAAGGGAACGACCTTTTCGGGACGGTAAGTTTGTCATGCGCAATCATAACCACTTGCTGGGCAAGTTTGCTGGCTGTGATGGATTTAAAACAGGATATTTCAGGGCGGCAGGATTCTCCATAGTAGCGACCGCCAAAAGGGATGAGGTGCGCATCATTGCCATCGTCATGGGCAGCAGGGATCGCAAAACAAGAGATGTCAAGGCGGCCGAGTTATTGGCAAAAGGTTTTGCTCTCATGCCGGCGAAACCGGAGGTTGCAGCGGTAGTGAACAAACCAGAACCGATACCGGCGGTACAGGCCATGACGGCTACTCCGGAACCAGAGCAATTGCCATCGCCAACAGAACAGCGGGCGGCTGAATCCACTACGGAAAGTGGCCGGACTGGAGGCGGCTGGGGTGTGTTCTTTCTGGGATTGGGTGTTGGGCTGGGAGGCGCAGGGATGCTGGCCGTGTACCTGTCAAAGAAAAAATCCAGAAAGCGTTCCGGCCTGTACCGCCAATTCTGATCGATCAGTTACCGTAAAAATGTTCCTGTAAGGAGTAGCGTTGAATTGTGCACCTTAACCGATGGTTTTATGGAATGACCTAAGCTGCAACGCGGTGAGGGGAGGCAATACATCGGTGGAAATGGTGGAAGTATTTGTCCCAGATCTATGGTTGGCCACAAGTGAATCACCTGCCACCGGTTATTCTCCTCTCGACCAGGGTTGAACCGTCGTCAAGAGGAGAATAATTGATTATGCAATGATTGAGAAGCTTCCAGGAAAATGCTGCGTGTCTAGAATTTCATCTCAACACGCCTGTTTTTTTGCCGACCTTCACTTGTGGTATTGGGAGCCACAGGCTGAGTCTCACCAAATCCTCTGGCTGTCAGTCTTTCCGGATCAACTCCTTTTTGGGTCAGGTACTTGACCACGGCCTGAGCCCGCCTGATCGAAAGCGATTGGTTGTAGGCGCCGGGCCCGGTACTGTCGGCATGGCCGTAGATTTCGGCACTTTCCTGCGGATTTTCTTTGAGGTATTCTGCCCACTTATCCAATTCTGGCACTGCAGATTGTCTGATGACCGCTTTGTCAAAATCAAAGAGGATATCAGAAACATCGAGTACCAACTGCAGGTCGGATTTTTGCATCTCAGGGGAAGTCATCTCTTCTGAGTGAGTTGCAGGCATTTGTTGCATGGCTTGAGCCTGTTTCGCTCTGGGCTGGAATGCGGGTCGATTTCCCGGACGGAGGATGTAATGTGCTGTCACTCCATTCGTGGCTCCGACAGTTGAAATCGTCGCTTTCTCATCCGCCGGTACGGCGTAGGTCTGCATTTTGTCATTATACCGTACTTCGCTTGGAGTACCGCCACAGCCGGCAAGGAGAAAAGAGAAAAGAAGGAGAGCCGGACCAAGCCGATACAGGGTAGGTGTGAAGCACATTTTGTTCATAGCAATCCTCTGTTGATTTTTCTGAGGTCTTAATTGTGATGAAATGATTGTTCTCATTTTGTCTTGCATTTGCTTAAATTTATCATTGCGGCAGTCTCCGCCGCCTCCTATACAGACCAGTTCCGGGTAGATCACCTACAAATTAACTTGAGGAAAGTCAAATACTTTTCTATTTCTCTCCTCATTCCTTCTCGCTGAATACAACCTGCAATTCCTTTTCAAATACGTGTATTTATACATCCTATCGTTTTTTTGCTGTTATTTGCAAGATTTTTTACATCGACTGAGTTGTCGATCATTTTTTCGCCTCCATAGAGGTCATTGCCAAATCTCCAAGACTGGAGAAACCAGATCAAAAGTGTCAGATGGTGCGCGATATTTTTCTCTTCTTTTATACAAAAGAAAAAGCTGTCCGGACAGAGTCGAAAAAGAATCAAATCGTTGACCGGAACGTTCGGCGAACAGGTAATCAGCAGTCAGCCTCACGCCAACGATTTGGTTGTGTTCGCTATCGTCTTGGTATATGGTAGGATTCGCAACGATTAGAGATGGGGTGATTTGTTTTCATGCACTCTGTTCGTGTTTAATAGATGCCGAAATATCAGGAAAATTGATCGTCTCCAGGACGAGGCAGACACCGCCATCCAGTGGGTGGAGTGTGTGGAGTAGGAAATGACCAAGCGCTCTATGCCGTCTTTCAGTCTGAGGTATAAAATTCTTATCATCCTGGGTTGTTATGTTTTTGGGATCCTTGTCATGTTTGTCGTTTCCCAGGAGGATCTGACGACTGCCAAAGACAAACTTGAGGTAGTGGAACTTGCCTACAGTTTGAACAGCATAATCCTTGAAGTCCGCAGATATGAGAAGAACTTTCTCCTCTATGGGACGAGGGAGGCCCTGCAGGAAAATACCAGACAGCTGGCACTGGCCCTTGAAACTGTGGAGACAATCTCCGGCAAGGTGGCTAAATTCAAGGTGCATCCCATGCTCCTCAAGCTGAAGAACCTTACCCTTGCCTATCAGTCCGGAATGGAGCTTCTCCTGAGAAAATGGAGTGAAAACAGTAAGGTGGAACTTGGCGGCTTAGCAGACGAGCTTCGATCTCAGGGACAGGATATGACCGAACTCAGCAAAGAACTGGTCCGCTTTGAACATAACCAGATCCGGACCATTTTGAATGAACTGGCCAGAAGACTTATTGTCTGGTCACTGGTGGCAATCGCTGTGGGCATTTTTATGCCGCTGGTCATGTCCTTTGGTATTTTCAAACCGCTGCGAATCATCAAGGAGGCGACCGAGGATATCGCCCTTGGCCGCTTCAGTAAAATTGAAGTGCTTGATACCCGAGATGAAATGCAACAGGTCATGGAAGCCTTCAATATAATGGTGAAAGAGCTTGAGCGACGTCAGGATCAGCTGGTTCAGTCGCAGAAACTTTCATCCATTGGTACACTTACTGCCGGCATTGCCCATCAGTTGAATAATCCACTGAACAATATATCTACGTCCTGTCAGATTGCCGTGGACGACTTCGACGCCGGTGACCCGGTTTTCATCAAACAGATGCTCAAAAATATTGAACAGGAAACATATCGGGCAAGAGATGTTGTTCAGGGCCTGCTGGAATTTTCCAGAGTCAAAGAATTCGAGTTACATCCTGCCAACCTGTGGGACGTGGTAAACCGCTCGGTCAAACTCGTCAAAAGTCAGGTCCCGTCGGCGATCAAGCTCTATGTCGATATTCCTGAGAACCTGCGTGTGCCTATGGATGTCCAGCGCATCCAGGAGGTGCTGATAATTATGATTATCAATGCCTCACAGGCTATTATTGGAGAAGGTGAGATATCGCTTTCTGCCTTTGTCGATAAGGCGAAAAAGGAAGCGGTCATCGAAATCAGGGACACTGGTACCGGTATTCCTGCCGAGATCAAAGATCGCCTCTTCGATCCTTTCTATACTACCAAGGAGGAGGGGCAGGGTACCGGTCTCGGCTTGTCGATTGCTTACGGCATTATCCGCAAGCACAACGGTGAGATTGTGGTTGAAAGTGTGGTTGGCGAGGGGGCCTCCTTCTTGATTCACCTGCCGCTTATAGCGGATCAAGTCGATGAGCGTGGAGAACAGTCGTGAGTGGAGAGATGATTCTGGTGGTCGATGACGAAGAGATCGCCCGCGATAATGTCGCCTACATGCTCAAAAAAGACGGGTACCAGGTCCTGACGGCTGAAGATGGCCAGGCGGCCATCGCCATACTCGAAAACCGGGAAGTTGATCTGGTCCTGACCGATCTGCGTATGAAAAGCCAGGACGGAATGGCTGTGCTGGCTGCCAGTAAAAGACTGTGGCCGGAGACTGAAGTCATTGTCATCACAGGCTATGCCAGTGTCGATACGGCGGTCGAGGCGATAAAAAAGGGCGCCTACCATTACCTGGCAAAACCGGTGAAGGTCGAGGAGATGCTCTCTCTGGTAAAAAAAGCCCTGGAAAAAAGAGCTCTGCAGAAAGAGGTAATCGAACTCAGAAAGCAGGTCTCCTCCAATACCGGTATCTCCAGGATACTCGGCAAGAGTCTGAAAATGCAGTTGTTGCGCGAGAGTATCGGCCAGGTTGCCCAGTTGGACTGCAATGTGCTGATCCTTGGTGAAACGGGTACCGGCAAGGAACTGGTGGCTCGAACGATCCATGAACTCAGTCCGCGCTCGGACCACCGGTTTGTCGCCTTCAACTGTGGTGCCTTTACCGAGGAACTGATAACCAGCGAGCTGTTCGGCCATGAGAAAGGGGCATTCACCGGAGCTTCGCAGGTAAAAAAGGGGTTATTGGAACTGGCTGAAGGGGGGACGGTGTTCTTTGACGAGGTGGGGGAACTCTCCCTGCCGATGCAGGTAAAACTGCTCAGGGTTCTGCAGGAACGGAGGCTGATGCGGGTCGGCGGTACCGAGGAGATTCCGGTCGATATAAGAATTCTGGCGGCAACCAATAAGGATCTGAAAAAGGAGGCTGAAAACGGGGACTTCAGACTGGATCTTTTCTACCGGCTCGATGTTTTGACCATCAAGGTACCATCTCTTGCCGAACGTCGGGAAGATATTCCCCTGCTGGTCAACCATTTCCTGTCCAAGCACTCGCAACCATCAACCGCTGTCCCCAAGCTCTCCCCGGAAGTGGCACAACAGCTGAAACAATATGAATATCCGGGGAATGTCCGGGAACTGGAGAACATCGCTCAGCGCCTGTTGCTGCAAAGTGATGGTGAAGTTATCGAATCTTCCCATCTTGCTGAAGATCTTCAGCTCCGGTCGGCGACCCCCTCGCGGGTTTCCATGCATTTCTGGCCGTCTCTTGAGGAACATGAAAAGAATTATATCCTGGAAGTTCTCGACGAGACGGAGGGAAACAAATCCCAGGCGGCAAAAATACTCGATATCGACAGGGTTTCCCTGTGGCGAAAGATCAAGCGATACGGTCTTGATAAACCGGATAGTTAGTGGATGGCGCCTGCAGGGTGATTTCACCGGTCACGCGACTTCTCTTTTTATCCCATTAACCTGTTTCAATTCCTCTATAGCATGTCCTGTTATCCTTCGGCGACCAGGACGCGGGGGATGACCTCGTCGGCGTTTTTCACCAGGATCACCTCAATGTCGTCCAGCACATCGGCCGGTAATATCGCCACCTCCTCCTTATTGGCCATGGGCAGGAGAACGGTCTTTATTCCTGCCCGTTGGGCTGCCAGCAGTTTTTCCCGGATACCACCGATGGGCAGAATGCGGCCGCTGAGCGTCATCTCTCCGGTCATGGCCACATCTCTTCGGGCCGGCCGCCTGGTCAACAAAGAAAACAGGGCTGCAAAAATAGTGATGCCGGCGGACGGTCCATCTTTGGCAATCCCCCCGGCCGGAAGATGGATGTGGATATCCATATCATGAAAAAAATGTTCCTCTATACCGAACTCAGCCGATCTGCTCCGGATAAGGCTAAGGGCCGCCTGGGCCGATTCCTGCAGCACATCTCCGAGAGAGCCGGTAAGGATCAACTGTCCAGAACCCTTCATGGAAGCTGTCTCCACACTGATAATTTCTCCTCCGACGTTTGACCAGACCAGACCGATGGTAATCCCTACCTTTGGTTCTGGTTCCGCGCTGTTTCGGATAAATTTTCGCGGACCGAGAAGGGTGGCGATGGTAGCGGGTTCAATTTTAGTTTCGATCTGTGTCTTCTTTGAATCGAGGTACAGGAGAGCCAGTTTGCGACAGACATTGGCAATTTCCCTTTCCAGGTTGCGAAGACCGGATTCCCTCGTATAGTCCCCAACAATCCTCGCTACCGCCCCAGGAGCAAATTCAATGCCGATAGTGCTTAATCCGGCGGCTTTCAACTGCCTGGGAATAATAAAATCCCGGGCAATCCGGCATTTTTCCTTCTCGGTATAGCCGGAAAATTCGATAAGCTCCATCCGGTCGAGCAGGGGACCCGGCAATTTTGATATATCGTTGGCGGTGGCGATGAACATGATTCGCGAGAGATTAAAAGGAATATCCAGATAATGATCGACGAATTTACTGTTCTGCTCGGGGTCCAGTACCTCGAGCATCACCGAGGCCGGATCGCCCCGGAAATCCTGGCCGATTTTATCGATCTCATCGAGCATGAAAACGGGATTGTTCACCGCCGCCCGTTTCAGTTCCATGATGATACGACCGGGTAAGGCACCAACGTAGGTTCGCCGATGTCCGCGGAGTTCGGCCTCGTCCCGGAGCCCGGCCAAGGACACCCTGACGAAATGAAGTTGCAGGGCCTCGGCGATGGCCTTGCCGACCGAGGTCTTCCCGGTTCCCGGCGGCCCGGTGAAACAGAGGATCGGTCCTTTACCCATTTCGGTGGTCAGTTTCTGGTCGAGAACCTCCCGAACGGTTGTCCTCAGTTCATCCAGATTGACAGGTTTGCCGAGGTAATATGCAGCGCCGCTTTTCATCGCCTGTACCGCCGAATTGATGGTGGCAAAGCCTGTTACCATAATGACGGGAACTTCCGGATAGCTGCGATTGATTTCGGCCAGCAGTTCAAGCCCGTCCATATGATCCATCTTCAGATCACTGATGACCAGATCAATATCCCCACTTGCCATGATTTTCAATGCACTAATGCCGTTTTCAGCGCTCTCGCAGTGATAGCCGTCTTTGCGCAGGACATGGGCCATATTTGTTCTGGCAATATCTTCGTCGTCGACGATGAGGATATTCTGTCTGGCACTGCCACGCAGTGTTTTTGCGGCCAGGAATTCGAGAATACGTTGTTTGACCTGATCCAGTCCGCAGTGTCGTCCATCGAGAATGGATTGGACCCGAGCCATATCCAGCGTCCCTTTGGTGGAAATATTCCAGGGCAGAGAGCTGATCAGCTCGATGTAATTGAGACCGACTGAGTACTCGGCAACCGCGGCATCGGTCGTCTCCAGTTTATCAAGCTCCTTGTTGGCTGCATCCAGGGCGTGCTGGGGTAGATTCGCCTCGGCAATTTTTTTTCTCAGTTTGCTGAGAGGGGTTTCTTCGCTCTCAGGTTCTTTCGGGATGTGCTCATTTTTTCTGGAACTGTTTTTAAAAAATATCATCGAGGCCCTCGTGGTTACCAGTCAGTAAAATCATCTGTTTGCCTATCATATTTACCATACTCGGCAGAAAAGTACTCTTTACATGTGAGGGAAACGATGATGTTTAGCCCGGGGCCACCGGTCAGTTGCAATCCGCAACACCGGTTGCAATATGCAACTCATAATTCATGCCTCTGTTGCGATCCGCAACGCGGGCTATGAAGGGTAAAAGAGTTGTATGCAATTAATGCCTATATTACAGCTAATTAACATTAATCTCCGGCATGGCTCGTTTTTTGAATGTAAAAGAACAAAACAGACATCGGAGATGATCGGTTACAGCAAAGGGTTGGTTATGGAAGAAACGATGCATAGCGACGGTATACAATCGGCGGACGCCCAGCGGATGAACATCGGCGATATGTCCCAGCAGAGCAGGATAGCCAAGCAATCCACCATTCTGTTGGTGACCAGAAAAAATAACCTGGCGGAACCGGTAATAGATTATGCGGTCAGTGTCGCGGATAGGATGAACTGCAAGATACTCGCGAGTTACGTGAATACCTTGCCCCTCTTTGAGGACAGCAGCATTCATCACCGGTTTTTTGCCTCAGCAATTGAAAAGAATGCCGCTGAGTTCAAAAAGAAGGCGGCCGCCCGGGGGGTGGATTTCGAGTACGTTCAGGAGTCTGGAAAAATAAGCAAAGTTATCAATAGGTTGTGTCATATTGTGAAAAGGGTTGAGTTCGTTTTAATCGACCAGGGAATAAAAATAGAGGAGGCGGCTCTCGGTTCACCGGTCCCGGTGTTCAATATCGTTTGCAGCGGTTCGCGAACCGGCAAGATGATCGAGCAACGCCAGACAAAAACAATTTTAAATGGAGAAAAACAGATGGCATCGACAAGCAAGAAAGGCTATTTAACCAAAACCCTCATCTTCGGCACCCTGACGGCTGGGCTTTACGCCGCCGTTTTCCTCAACTCAGAAATTATAATGCACTATTTTACCAAGGGCGGGATATACGCTCTGTTGCCGGTAGCTACGGTCTTTGTTTTTTCCTACGCCCATGGATCTTTCACCAGCAATTTCTGGTCTGCGCTTGGCATCGAAGGTTCGAAAGCCACCATTACCAAGAAGGTTGAAAAATCGAAAACCGTCGAAAAACGTCCGGATGCCAGACCTCGGGTTCAGGCCAACGCCTAGGATCCTTACGGAAGAAAATGCAAAGTATCTGAGCGGCTGTGCTAATGCCGCTCAGATACTGACTATATTATTTAGAGGAGGAAAGAACCATGCATGGAGCAGGGGCAGAAGTTGTACAATTTATTGATTTAAATTTGGCGTATGTCGCTTTTTTAATAATCGTCGGCTTTATCGGTGGGCTGGTCAGCGGCTTTATCGGCTCGGGCGGCGCCTTTGTCCTTACCCCGGGGATGATGAGTCTGGGAGTCCCCGGCACCGTTGCTGTAGCCAGTAATATGTGCCATAAATTCCCGAAAGCCCTCGTCGGCTCGATCAAGAGATACCGGTATGGGCAGGTTGATATCAAACTGGGTGTGATCATGGGTGTTTTTGCCGAGATCGGGGTCCAGGTCGGTATCCTTGTGCAGAAATTTATTCTTGAAACCTGGGGCCAGGCAGGGTCTAATCTTTATGTCAGTGTCTCATTTGTCGCGGTGCTGGTCATTGTCGGTTCCTTTGTGTTGCGTGATGCCCTGAAACTGAAAAAAGCCGGTGGTGAAGGCTGGGTGAAACCGAAAATTGCCGCCCGACTGCAACAGATTGAACTGTGGCCCATGCTTACCTTCAAGCGAGCCAACCTGCGAATCAGCGTCTGGTTCATAATTCCCGTGGCTCTGGCCACCGGTATGCTCGCAGCAACAATTGCGGTTGGTGGCTTTATCGGTGTCCCGGGACTTATGTATATTATTGGTGCAACGAGCATTATTGCCTCGGCTACCGAGTTGGTCGTTGCCTTTGTTATGGGCCTCGGCGGTACTTTGATCTGGGCGTATTTCGGAATGGTTGATATCCGCCTGACCCTGCTCATCCTTGGTGGATCACTCTTTGGTGTCCAGCTGGGAGCGATCGGTACCACCTATGTCAAAGATTACATGATCAAGTATGTCATGGCGACAATCATGCTGATCGTTGCTGTCAGCCGGTTTTTAGCGATGCCCAAATATATGAACCAGCTGGAGATGACTTCTTTTTCCGAAGTGAGTGTTTCTGTTATGACCCAGATGAGCTTTTACATCATGTGCTTTGCGCTCCTGACCGGGGCTCTTATCATTCTGGTCAATATGTTCAAGGCAAGGAGTGCGGAAAGCGCCCTTGCCAGGGCACAAACACAGGCTTGATCATGTGCGCCATGGTGAAATCCATAGTAGCGGCTGTCGATATTTCACAGGCCAGTCGCTCGGCTTTCAAGCAGGCCCTGGTTCTGGTCTCATCCATGCGCGCAAGGCTGGTGGTGGTTGGTGTCACCCCCAGATATGAAGGCAATATGAACCGCTTAAAAATCCGGGACGCGAATATTCAGCTCAGCGAACCGTTTCGAAAGAGTCTTGAGGACGCTGCAGCCTATGCAGCGTCCCTGGGCCTGAAGATTCAGACGGTGCACCGGATGGGTGAACCGTCTGAGGAGATAGTCCGGGTAGCGGAAGAAGAGGATGCAGAGTTGATAGTCCTCGGCAATGCCAGGCGCTCAAAGGTGGAGCAGGTGTTGCTGGGAGGGATGATCCAAAAAGTGATCGATAGCAGTCCCTGCGATGTTCTACTGGTGCCGGAATTGGCGGAAATTCGCTTTGGGAAGATCCTCGTTGGTGTCAACGGAACCCCTGCCAGCAAAGCGGCGGGTATGCGTGCACTTGACCTTGCTGTCAGCTATGGCAGCGAGGTTCATGCCGTTACCGCCATTGATCTTCCGACCGATCGCAGTCTTCGCTACGGCGTCATGAAAGATGCCAGGCAGAAGGGGTTCAAGGCCCTGGAGGCCATAACAGAGCAGGGTGAGAGGTTAGGGCTGCAGGTTGAGACCGAGCTGCAGGAAAACAGTCCGGAAAAATGCCTGGTCGAATATGCCCGGAGAAAGGATATACAGCATATAGTTTTAGGTTCAAAAGGCTATTCCGGAGTGGGTGATATTCTTCACGGCAGTGTTGTCGAGAGGGTTGCCGGGCTGGCACCCTGTCCGGTTCAGGTGGTGAAAAAAGCCGGCTGAAGAGGATAAAACGGCATTTGGCAACCGTTGGCCGAAAGCCGCATCAGGGAGCGCTCCGGGCGAGGCTCCGGCGATGCTCACGAAAAAGAGGTTACGAATGGAACCATCGATACTGTTTGCGGGATTTATTTTAAGCATGTGCGCCATGCATCTGGTTGGCAGGGCATCGGAGCACATTGCCAGGTGGTGGGCAAAGAGTCGGGCCACAAAATTCAGCATGGCAGAGCAAGCTGCCAAAAAGACAATCCGGAGTGACTGGTATGTTTTCTTTAGTTGCGCGGATTTACTGGGTAAGGAATCCGACAAAAAACATCAGCAGGTAAGAAAACCGGCTGATTCGCCGAGAACTAGAAGGGATCGACGGCCAGTCGCGAGGGTTTGAGCCGAAAAGTCGACGCAAACAACTCTTCCCTCTCTTGCCGGGATCCGAAGCAGCTCTGTCCCGGTGCCCTGGCCTCAGCGCAGATGGCCGGTTGCTGATTTTTGCTTTTGTATAAACGGTGCATGGTTTGAAGTAAAAAACGGAGGATCATGCCGGAGGATCCCTGCGATCGCAGGGGAACGTTTGAAGGTACTCTCCAGAAAACGCCTGACCTCTCCCCGATCCCAGCCTTTCGGGTGGGTGAAACTGCGGTAGATCGATAAGTCCCCCTCATAGAAATCATCGACTTCAAGACCTGATATTTCCGGACTGCAGGCCGGAAGGTTGAAAATAGCCAGATTTAAAAAGCTGATGGCGGAATGGTACTCTTCGACAAAGCGAAGGGTCCGCTCCGCTTCCCTGTGTGATTCGGAAGGGGTGCCGAACAGCAGGTAGACATAGCTGGCGATCCCGACATCGTGCAGATTTTCCAGTACCTTGGCGACAAGTTTCAGCTTGATCCCTTTGCGCATCTTATCCAGGACCCCCTGGTCTCCGGATTCGAGGCCGAGCTTCAGCATTCTGCACCCCGTATCTTTCAAACGTTGACAGAACTGACGATCGGCCAGCAAGGTGTCGAAGCGGGCGAAACCATACCAAGGTATCTTCGGCGGCCGTTTCGTGAGGGCTCTTAGAGTCGAAGGACTTATGGCATTGTCGAGGAGATGAATTAAGATTGGCGAGGTGGCGGTGCTCAGGGCACGCAGATCGGCAGTTGTTGTCTCAGGGATCACCTGCCGATATGGGTTATCCTCGCTCGTTTCCGGGCAGAAGCTGCATTTTTTCCAGAAACAGCCAAATGATGTGGCATAGGGCAGGATAAATCCGGGAGAAAGATAGCCATTGTCCTTCAAACCTGTATAATCGGGCCGCACATGTCCGGGTCGTTTCTGCGTTCCGAGAAGGGCGAGCAGCGGCGCCTCCCCCTGGCCGCCTATGAAATGATCGACCAGCCCACCAAAAGGATCCCTCCAGCCTGGGCTGCTCAGCCAGCTGGTGACCAGCCCCCCTCCCAGGATAATTTGCACCTCCGGATGGTTGTCCCTAAGAAAACCGATCATCGCAAAGGTGCACAGGGCCTGGCTGAGATAGTTCAGGGAAAAGCCGATATACCGGGAGTTGCCGGCCTCTAGAAGTTGCTCGAGCCTGTTGCTGAAATAAGGGAAAAAAATATTCGCGGCATACTCTTTTTTCGCAAGGCGCAGGTCGCTACTCTTCAGGGGGGATTTCGTCTCATCCTGGTAATTGGCAAGGCTCAGCTGGAGACCGAATCTTTTACCGGTGATTTCCAGGACGCGGTTAACATCTGCTGTAGCCCGCCGGTAACGATCTTCATTGTGATATGTTTCGCTTGTCTGCAGGGCTTTTATGTTTTGCTTGAGATGTTTGAAGGCTCTTCTGGACCATGTGTCTTCTGCGGCAACCGCCGTCGCAAAGAGGGCATGCAAACCTTCGATGTTCATATCGCAGATCGTGCATGGATGGCCGTGGGCCAGAAGGGCTGCCGCAAGGTAAGCGAGGGCTGCCGGTGGTTCACAGGGCTTGGTGAGCGGTGGATGAATGATCAGCATGGAGCCTCTCTGGGGAATAAATGACCTCTTTTTCTGGCGTCTTGCCAAAGGTGCACTATAATGTAGCCCGGGTTTGCGGATGCACAATAAAAAAATCAAATGGATGGAATGTTATGATGATGCTTTGTAAGAAAATGGCCCCTCTGCTCTTGCTGCTTTTGGCCTTTACCATGCTGGAGGCCGGCTTGACCGCAGATTATGCTGAGGCCAGATCCATGTCCGGGGGCAGGTCCTTCCGAATGACGCCGCGAGCCCCCACCCGCTCGGTCCGGCCTGCTCCTTCCGGAACCAGATCCTCCTTTGGCCGCGGCATGGCCGGAGGATTGCTCGGCGGTGCGCTTGGCGGCCTGCTTTTCGGCTCGATGTTCGGTGCAGGAGGTTCGGGAATGGGAATTCTGCCTCTTATTATCCTGGGCGGCATTGCCTATTTTCTTTTTAGAAGATCAGGCAACAGTGGTCAGGTCGCCAATCAGTCCCATAGGCAATATTCCGGACAACAGAGTTCCCCTGGGATCTTTGACGGCACCTTTGGCACGGGTGGCCAACCTCCTCCGACCCCTGATATCGGCATCAATCTACTGGAAGAAGGCTTTGCCCAGATTCGGCTGACCGATCGTGATTTCAATCCCGGTTATTTCAAGGAAGTGGCCTCCGACGTCTTTTTTCAGGTCCAGGCCGGCTGGATGCACCGGGATCTTGATGCCTACAAACACCTGCTCGGCGAAGAACTGGCCCGCGAATATGCCGATCAGTTTGCCGAGATGCACAGCAGAGGGCATATCAACAAGCTCGAGTCCATTGCCATCCGCAACGTGGAGATTGTCCAGGCGGGCAGCGACGGGCGGGAAGATTTCGTAACGGTATTGTTCTCGGCCAACCTGCTCGACTATACGGTCGATGATACGTCCGGGGAAGTGGTTGAGGGAAGTATGACCAAGCCGGTCAAATTTAATGAAGAATGGACCTGGGCCAGATCGGTTGGTACCGAAAACTGGAAGCTGGAAGGAATCAAACAGGTTTGATAGCCGGATTAATTAGTTTTACTGGAGATAAAGTTTGTGGATCTAAGTCAGTTCCGTCGGGAATATTTAAAGGGAGGCCTGTCTCGGACAAGCCTCAATTCCGATCCGATGTTGCAGTTTACCACCTGGTTTGATCAGGCTCGAGAAACCGAGATAGCAGATCCGACGGCAATGGTCCTCGCCACCGTCGGCAGCAGCGGACAACCGAGTCAGCGGACCGTGCTGTTGAAGTATTATGATGAGAAAGGCTTTGTTTTTTTTACTAATTTTGAGAGTAGAAAGGCGCGCGAGATAAAAACCAATCCCAGGGTAAGTCTGCTCTTCGTCTGGCTGGACCTGGAGCGGCAGGTGATGATTAACGGGCTTGCCGCGAAAATATCCGCTGCCGAATCGGCGAAATATTTCATGACCAGACCGAAGGAAAGCCAGATGGCCGCCTGGGTCTCCAGTCAGAGCCATACCCTGTCTTCAAGGCAGATCCTGATGCAGAAGTTTCAGGAGATGAAAAGAAAAATAGGTGAGGGGAAGGTGCCGCTGCCGTCCTTCTGGGGCGGCTTTCGGGTCGAACCGGTCGAGATTGAGTTCTGGCAGGGGCGGAAAAACCGTCTCCATGACCGTTTTCTCTATACCAGAAAAGCCGAACCAGGGCTTTGGAATATCGAACGGCTGGCCCCCTGATCAACCGGGGGTTTGCTCATCGCAACCTGTTGCCGCATTACCTTGGACGATGACCATGGGATCATTGGCCCTATCCTTTGACCACGGCAAGCGGGCGTAGCGTTGTGACTATCTCAACCAGGTCCCGCTGGTTGTCCATCACCTTGGCGATATCCTTATAGGCCCCTGCGGCTTCATCAAGATCCTTTTTATGACGAATGGCATGGAGAATACCCTGTTGTTCGAGACGGCGGATCTCACCTTTCAGGTCCAGCTGCCGCTGGGCCTGCTTTCTGCCGAGTCTTCGTCCGGCCCCGTGGGAGCAGGAGGTAAAACTCTCCGCATTGCCAAGGCCCCTGACGATGTAGCTGGTACTGCCCTGGGAGCCGGGGATGATGCCGGTCTCGCCTTCGGCAGCCCGGGTTGCGCCTTTTCTGTGCACCAGCGTTTCCCTGCCGAAATGGACTTCACGAGCGGCGTAGTTATGGGCAACATCAAGGGCGGGAGAAAAGCTCGCCGAGGGCTCGAAATCGAAGATAATCTCGCAGACCCTCCTCATCATCGCCCGCCGGTTGGCGGCAGCGAACCGGACACAGTACTGCATCTCGCTCAGGTAGTTTTGTCCCATTACGGAGTCGACCGGCAGATGATCGAGCTGCCATTTTGCCGGGATCTTCGCTCCATGTGATTTATTGAAGGCGATCGCCAGCTTGTTGTAATGGCCTGCTACCTGGTAGCCGATATTTCTGCTGCCGGAATGGATCATCAGCCAGAGATAATTGTCATCGCCTCTCTGCAGTTCGATGAAATGGTTGCCACCGCCGAGGGTGCCGAGCTGCAACCGGCCTTTTTCATATTCACGGCTGACGATCGGCAGCTCTTTTTCGGTGAGTCCGCGGGGGATTTCGGGCATATGGCCGTGGGACTGCACCGTCTTGTGGTGCTTGAAGCCAAGGGGCACCGTCTGGCGGACGGCCTGGAGAATTTTTTTAAGCTGCGCCTGTTCGAGATGGGTCAGGGAGGTCTGCATGGCGCAGATCCCGCAGCCGATGTCCACCCCCACCGCATTGGGGATGACCACCTCTTCGGTTGCCGCCACACCGCCGATCGGCATGCCGTAGCCAACATGGGCGTCAGGCATGATCGCCACATGATGGAAGAGAAAAGGCAGGTTGGCAAGATTTCTGGCCTGTTCCAGGGTGTCGTGGTCGATATCTTCCAGCCAGAGTTTGATCGGTCTTTTTTCTGTCTTGATTGTTCTGATCATGCCGGCTCTCCGAGTTGCGACCCAACAAGAGGGAATGTGTCGATTTCATATTCTGTCGAAGGCATTGTCAAAAGGAAACTCTAAGCACTTGCCCGGTCTCGGGCGAACGGATTTTGTGCCCGGATTCCCGTTTTACTCACGACAGGGTCTTTTTGAAGCGGCCAATGGCGATGGTCAGAAAGGTAAACGACAGGGTGATCTGCGCGACTATTGCCGGCCAGAGGGAGGAAAGGCCGACATCCTTCATGACAATGCCGCGCAGGATTTCCAGGTACCAGCGCATCGGGTTGAGGGTGGTGGCATAGCGGACCGGATCGGGCATGTTGCTGATCGGGAACATGAAGCCGCTGAGCATGACCGAGGGCATGAGAATCAGAAAACTGGTAAGCAGCGCCTGCTGCTGGGTGGCTGCACTGCCGCTGATGATCAGGGCAATGCCCAGATTGCCGGCGAGGTAGATCCCAGTCAGGCCGTAGAGCAGCAGCAGGCTGCCCTTGACGTGGACGCCGAAGACCAGGTAGGCGACCACGAGCATGATCGACATGGTGATATAGCCGGTAATCATATAGGGGATGGTCTTGCCGAGGATGAACTCGATGCCGCGGATCGGGGTGACCATCACCTGCTCGATGGTGCCGATCTCCTTTTCCCTAACGATACCGATGCTGGTGAGCAGCAGGCCGAAGATATAGAGCATGGTGGCGATCAGCGAGGGAACGTAATAATATTTGCTCTCCTGGTTGACGTTGTACCAGGCGCGGCTCTCGGTTTTGATCTGCAGCGGTGGTTTGCTGATGCTTTTTCTGCCGAGCCGCCTTTTCAGCATCCTGTCGTTGTAGTCACTGACGATAAAACCGGCATAACCGAGGACTATCGAGGTGCTGTTGCTGTCGGTGCCGTCGGTGATGAGCTGTACTCCTGCCGTTTCACCGTTCTGGATATCCTTGCTGTACCCATACGGGATCTGCAGGACCGCCCGGACGTCGCTGCGGTCGAGCAGGGGGATGATCTCGTCCTGGGAGCTCAGGGAGGCCGTGATGCGGAAATAGTTGCCTGCGGTAAAGGCACTGATCAGCTCCCTTGAAGCAGGGGTCTTGTCCATGTCCAGCACCGCCAGGCGGATATTGGTCACGTCGGTGGTCAGGGCAAAGGCCATGATGGCCATCTGGATCACGGGCATGCCGAAGATAACCACCCGCATGCGTGGGTCGCGAAGCATCTGCAGAAATTCCTTGATGAGCATGCAATAGAGTCGTTGCAGCATCGCTTACTCCAGTTTGAAGGAAAAATTGCGGACGGCAAGACGCATCATCAGCAGCGCGTAGACCACTAAAAACAGCGCATCGACCCAGAGGATCTCCAGTCCGATGCCTTTTAGGTAGATACCGCGCAGGATGGCGATGAAGTAACGGGCCGGGACGATATAGGTGAGAAACTGCAGCGGAAGCGGCATATTTTCGATGGCAAAAACGAAACCGCTGAGGATCAGGGTGGGCAGAAAACCGGCGATAATTGCCAGTTGGTTGGCCAGTACCTGGGATTTGAGCTTGATACTAAGTGTCATGCCGAAAAACAGGGCGCCGGTAAGAAAGAGGGAGGAGAGTCCGAACAGCAGGCCGGCATTGCCGACAATCGGCACATCGAAGATCCATTTGCCGATCAGCACCGCCATGGCCACATCGGTTATACCGATGCAGAAGTAGGGGATGACCTTGCCGAAGATCAGTTCAGGACCGCGTAGCGGGGTGCTGATCAACTGTTCCATGGTCCCCGTCTCCCATTCCTTGGCAACCGTAGTGCTGGTCAAGAGCGCCGCGACGACGATCATGACCAGGGCGATGATACCGGGAATGAGGACGTTCTGGCTGCGCAGCCCGGGATTGTACCAGGACCGCTGGAGCAGTTCCATCGGCTGCTTCAGCTCACCCCGCCCTTTGCGCTGCTGCTGCTCGCTGGTGACCTGCATGGCATAGATGGAGCCGATATTGGCGGCATAGCCCATGGCCAGCCGGGAGGTATTGGCATCGCTGCCGTCGCCGATAATTTGCAACTTCACCGGTTTGTTGGCCAGGACTTTGCCTGCAAAATCGCCGGGAATAACCAGGGCGATCATCGCTTTGCCCCCATCCAGCGCCTGTTGCAGGCCACGATAATTGTCCCGATAGCCCTTAATGGCAAAATAGGGGGAACTGTCATAGAGGCTGAGCAGCTCCCGGCTCTGAGGTGTCCGGGATTGATCCCAGACTATGGTCGGCACCAGACGCAGATCGAGGGTGAGGGCGTAGCCGTAGAGTAAGATGAGCAGCAGTGGAATAGCCAGGGCCAGGGTCAGGCTCCGCCAGTCCCGGATCAGATGCAGGGCTTCTTTTCGGGCCACGGCGGCAAGACGTCTGAACTTCATGGCTTAGGCCGCCTCCCGGCCGTTGTTGTTCTTTCTGTCCACCTCTTCGATGAGTGAAATGAAGACATCTTCCATACTCGGCAGGATAGTCTCCATGGTGACTCCGGCCGGGTCCAGCCCCCGGGCGGCAAGCAGACGCCTGATCGACCCCATGGCGGCGGTATCGTCAGGGGTGACGATATGCAGCCCGGAACCGAATAGAGCGGCGTCCCTGATCTCGGGCAGGGTCTTTAGCGGGGTGATCAGCCCCTGTGGATCAGGGCAGCGCAGGTCGATTATCTTGTCCTGCATAAACCGGGTTTTCAAGGTCAGCGGCGAGCCCGAAGCGATCATTTTGCCGCCGTAGATCAGAGCGATACGGTCGCAGTACTCCGCCTCCTCCATATAGTGGGTGGTAACGAAGACGGTGATCCCCTGGTCGGCCATGGCATAGATGAGGTCCCAGAACTGCCGGCGGCTCAAGGGATCCACTCCGCTGGTCGGCTCATCGAGGAAGATGATCGGCGGTTCATGCAGGATGGCGCAGGCAAGAGCCAGACGCTGCTTCCAGCCGCCGCTCAGAATGGCGGTGAGGCTGGTTCGATGCGCAAGCAACCCTGCCATCTCCACCGCCCAGGCCAGACGTTCTTCCAGCCGTTTGCCGCGAAGGCCATAGATACCGCCGTAGAAGCTGATATTCTCCTCGACGGTGAGATCCTCGTAGAGGGAAAATTTCTGACTCATATAGCCGATATGCAGCTTGATCTGTTCGGTTTCATCGAGGATGTCAAAGCCGGCCACCGTGCCGGTGCCAGAAGTGGGGCTTAAAAGCCCGCAGAGCATCCGGATGGTGGTACTCTTGCCGGCGCCGTTGGGACCGAGAAAGCCGAAGATTTCTCCTTTTTTTACCTGAAAGTTAATATCATCGACGGCGATAAAATCGCCAAACCGCCGGGTCAGATGTTCCACCTGCACGGCCGTCGAGTCAGCAGAAGATACCTGGGAGGCAGGCGTCCCGACCGTCTTTTCCTGGTCCGGCATCGGCCGCTGGTTCTTGCCCAGCAGGCTGACAAAAATATCTTCAAGTGACGGCTCGGTTTCCCGGATCTGTTCAAAGCTGAGCTGTTTTTCGTCCAGAAGGGCGGCAACCTGCTTTTTGGTTGTTTCACTGCCGTCACAGACCAGATGGATGGTGTCGCCGAAAAGATTGACGCTTTTGGCAAATGGTTTGCCGCGCAGCAACCTGACCAGCTGCCTGGCCTCTCGGGATCTGATGACTAAAATCCGTCCCTCCATCAGTTCCTTGATTTCGCCGGGTGTGCCGACGGTCAGGAGTTTGCCCCGGTCGATGAGACCGACGCGGTCGCAGCGTTCCGCCTCATCGAGATAGGCGGTGGTGATCAACATGGCTACCTCCTGCTGACGCAGCTGGTGGAGAATGCGCCAGAAATCACGGCGGCTGACCGGATCGACGCCATTGGTCGGTTCGTCGAGCAGGAGAACCTTTGGGGTGTGAATGAGGGCACAGACCAGCTGGAGCTTTTGTTTCATCCCGCCGGAGAGATCGCCGGCCTTTCGCCTGATAAAGGGCCGCATATGACTGAAATCAAGCAGCTCTTCGATCCGGTTCCGTCTGCCCTTGCGGCTCATCCCGTAGAGATCGGCGTAAAAATCGATATTCTCACCGACGGTGAGGTCCTGGTACAGACCGAATCTCTGGCTCATATAGGCGAGCTGATCCTTGACTTCGGCGGCCTCGCTTGCCGTATCGAAACCAGCGATCCTGGCCGAGCCTGCGTCACTGTTCATGATGGTTGCGAGCATCCGGAGACTGGTTGACTTTCCGGCGCCGTCCGGGCCGACCAGGCCGAAAATTTCCCCGGGATAGACCAAAAGACGTAACTGATCGACGGCGGTGAGCGACCCGAACTTCTTGGTTAGACCGTCGGCGGCGATAGCCGGGGCGGGGCCTGCTGCTGCCTGAGCGCCGTTCATGGCAGTATCACCGGGCATGAGTTGTTGTCTCTGGCATGCCGTAACCCTACTTGTCCGAAAACTCGATAAAGCCGTCTGCGGGCATGCCCGGCTTGAGTTCGTTTTCCGGGTTGTCGAGCAGCACCTTGATGCGAAACATCAGCTTGACCCGCTCTTCAAAGGTCTGTACCGTTTTTGGTGTAAATTCGGCCTGGCCGCTGATATAGCTTACATGTCCCGAGTAGGTCTTGCCGGGAAATGTATCGGTGGTGACCGCAACTTTCTGGCCCAGCTTTACCCGGCCGAGGTCCGCCTCGTGGATATAGGCCCGCAGCCATGGTGCATCAAGTCGGCCGAGGGTAAGGACCGGGGAGGCGGGATTGAGATATTCACCCTCTTCCGCCGCGGTGCTCAGTACCACCGCGTTCATCGGGGCAACCAACTCGGTATAACTCAGCTGCTGCCGTGCCTGGTTGACATTTTCCGCTGCAATCCGCTCTTTGGCTTTTGCCTGATCGATAGTCTCCTTACGTGGGCCTGCCTTGATCAGGGCGTATTGCGCTTCGGCCTGTTTCAAGGCAGCTTCTGCCGCCTGGATTTGTTCAATGCGTGGTCCGGCTTCAAGCAGAGCAAGCTTCTCCTTCGCCGACTTGGTTCGTGCAGCAGCCTCTTTCACTTTGTTCTCTGCTGTTTCATAGAGGTTTTGATACGTTTCCAGACTGTTTTTGCTGACGCTTTGGTCCTTGTAGAGGCTGACGTAACGATTTTTATCGATTGCCGCCTGCTTCAGCTGGACGACTGCCGATTGCTCTGCCGCTTTGGCACTGTTCAGGTCGGCCCTGGCACTCTCGACTTCCTGGAAGCGGCTGCCGTTCTGCAGTTCCGTCAGCCTCTGCCGGGCCTGCATGACCGCCGCCCCGGCCCGGTCAATATCCTCTTGTCTGCTGCCGGCAATGAGTTCGGCGAGTACCGATCCGGCATAGGCCAGATTGGCCTCCGCTTGGGCCAGGGCAATGGTCTGGTCGCTTTTTTCAAGCCTGGCCACCGTCTGTCCGGCGACGACCGTGTCGCCTTCCTCCACCAGCCTTTTTTCCAGGCGGCCCGGGATCCTGAAACTCAATTGCGTCTCGGTGACCTCGATATTGCCTGAAAAGCGAAGGGAGGTGCCGTCGTTTCGGTGGTTGAAAACACTGAAGATAATGATGCCGACAATGATCGCGAGCAGCAGCGGGAGAACGATGCGAAGCCTTTTTTTCATTTTGATACCTGGAATTATGCTAGAATTTCCTCTTTGATCCTGGCTATACCCCCCAGGGAAAAGAGCCAGACGGAGTCGGCCAGCCGCTCGAGATTATCCTCTACAGGGTCGGTGTCGGCACTTATTTTCCTGATAACCGCCTGGGCCAGGGCGTAGTAGATGCACTGGCCGATGATGCTGATGGCACAGGGCATCAGTTTCTCCGGAGTAACCTTGATCTGCATGATATCGCCGATGATGGCCAGAAGAAGATTTTTATGCGGGTTGATATATTTGTTCAGAATGGGCTCAAAGGCCGGGCTGGGATCGAGCAGTTCCCTGGCAATGAGCCGGCCCTGTCCGGACATCCCGCCCCAGCCTTCGCGGCTCTGCAGCCGATAGAACATGGCCTTGATAAAGACCCGGAGCCTCTCTTCCGGCGCTGTCGCCTGATCTTTTTCCACAGTTGCCGGAAAACGGGTGAATCCTGTGTAAAAGACGTCCTCCAGTACGGCCCGGTATAGCCCATCCTTGCCCTGAAAATGGTAATTAATCGCGGCTATATTGACTCGTGCTGCCCTGGCGATCTCCCGAATCGTGGCATCAGTAAAACCCTTCTTGCCAAAGATGACGCCGGCGGACCTGAGGATCCGCTCCTTGGTTGGCGCTGCTTGATCAGACATGATACCTCCGATTTAAACTCCTGATTTAAACGAAAGTATAAAACAGATGTTTTAATTGAGCAAGGGGATAGCTGAATGTATGCTGCTCACAGCTACTCATCATACAAGCAGGTTTACCGAGTTGGGCAATGATCTCCAATCGGTACATGAAAAAGAGGTGTCGTTCGGCCGATGATGGTTGAGGGATATTCTCGCTGATACGTGCAGCCCATTTTTTCATAAAAACTTCCGGCGTTAGGGTCGGCAAGAATTTTCACCTCGCCAATACCCCTGAAACGGCAAATCTTCCGCAAATGCTGAAACAGCATTGTTCCAATCCCGCGGCCAAGATGCTGCGGGTCAACAAACATATGTTCAAGCCAAAAGCCCCGCTCGATTCTTGCCCCGGCTGCCTCGATATCGTCCTGCAGCTCGACAAGCGAATAATAGCCTCTAATTACTCCTTCCTCTTCGAAAACAAAGACATCATTTTTCCTGATATACGCTGCGCTGATCGTCAGTTCAGCCCGCCAGATATCAAAATATTCTTCCGGATAGTTCCAATATCCTTTTGAGGCGAAAGATAAGGCGGTGAGGATATCCGACTCGTGGTTTTCTGCCGGTCTTATCATGACGAATGCTGCCTTGTAATTGTCCTGTGAAACGTGATACGGGCTGGTCTATATCGCATAGGTCATATATTTCACGGAAAAGGGCAGATGGGCAAACCGCTTTGTTTCGCCATCAATGAAACCGAGATTTCCATACCAGCATTGCAGGTCTGCATGCTCGCCGATCACGCCGATGCTGAGGGTCTTGACTGACTCTGATCGTGCCCGGGCGACGATGTGCCGCACGAGGCATGAGCCGCAGCCCCGTCCGCGAAATTCCGGGAGGACGGACAGACGATTGAGGAAGGCGAGTTCGCTGTTCGGCTTTTCGTAGGCAACGCAACCAACCGGCCTGGTATCCTCTTCAAGGATGAAGTATTGCACCTTGCGGGAAAAATCGGTTTTGAGCCAGTCTGTTGTACAGAACGAAGGATGTTTGGGGCAATTGTCTCTGTCAAGGTTAAACCGGACAGCGACATCCCTGTTCGATTCGGAGATGAGCATGGCAAGTGTTGCGGCATCTTCAGGCGTAGCGTGTCGAATATTCATTTCAGGGGACTCTCGGGCGTGGAATTTGCGGAATTCGGGAGACACAATCCCTAACATCTGTGGAGTTTAGTGCCTTACAGGTTATTTTATTGTTTTTTTGCACAAAATTAACCTGTCAAAAGGCACTTATACCCCTCCCTTGTAGGGTGTTATTTATAACACCGCGGATCTACACTGTAAACAGCAAATGGCCCAGAGGCATTGCCCTGCCGGAATGAGAGTAAATATCGGGAGGCCGGGATCTCTTTAAGCAAGGTTTCTTGAGTGATCGATCGTCCAGATGTATTGCAGGAAAGATGGATGAGAGAGGATGGCCCAACAATATGGCGTTTTGCAATTTTGATGGCGTCGTAAAAACTGCCCAAAGGGCATAGAAATCTTTACCTTCTGAAGTTTTTTACTTTGCCATAGCTAATTTTTAATGTTTTTACGAGCTTGTCAATTTTCAATTGGCGGACATTTTTTTATGCGTTATCTATTGGTGCTATACCCTTTCAATAAAAAAGAGTTGCAGAAAAGTTGAAGGCCAGCTGCCCTGTCACTGTACCAGTGAGTCTTAACTACGGCTTTTCCAAACCAATGGCAATGAGGAAACGATGATGGCGATGAAAATCAAGCAAATCTGGGCCAAGCGCTGGATAAAGATAAGTTGCGGTGGAGTTGTCGCCATTGTCCTCTTCTTTCTGCTCTTGCCTGTTGGGGCAAAATATTATCTCGCCGACTGGCTGGTAAAAAATGGTGCCGACAGAGCCACCATCAAGAAACTGCGTTTCAATCCTTTCCTGGCCAAAATATACGCCGGTGGTGTGGATGTGGAACTCGGTGGACGATCGATTCTTCATAACGCCAGCATGGTAATGGATCTGGGTATTACCTCGCTTCTGCATCACGATATTCGGCTGGAAAAAGCCGATTATCGCGATCTGGCAATCGATCTTGAACAGTATGGGGATGGCAGCTGGCGTTTTGGCTCGTATACACTGAAAGGCGGGCAGGAAGAGACAAGGGTGGAATCAAAGGAAGATGTCGCTTCTGCCTGGAATTTCCTTGCCGACCAGGTAACGTTACGTAATTGCAGCATTCATCTGAAGACTCCTGACCTGGATTTGACCCTTGTTGTCGATAAAGCGGATCTGCAGCGTTTGACGACCCGGGCGGGGCAGCCGGCCGGGAACTTTTCTTTTGCCGGTCGGCTCAATGACGATCCGATTGACCTGCAGCTGGATACGGTGCAGCTGGTTCCTGAGCTGCGCCTTGGCGGCAGGGTCGCAGTCAAGCGGTTTCAGCTCAAGCAACTTGCCCGTCTGCTGCATGATGTCCTGCCGACCCTTGCCGGAGAGGTTGCCCTGGACGGCAAGCTTCTCTTCGTTCAGGGCAAGGAGCTGGGGGTTCAGGTCAATTATGACGGGAACCTCGGGGTGACCGGCTCGGATCTCGCCGGTCCAGGCTTCGGAGGCAAGTTCGACAGCCTGACCTGGAAGGGCAAGGTGCACTACGATGCCCCGGTGCAGGGACCGTCAACCGTGGCAACCGATGGACTCTTTGCCGCGCGAACTCTACATTTAGCGATACCGGCACAGGAACTGGAAACCAACCTGGGCCAACTCGAATTGAGCGGGACGGCCATGTTGACGATTGCCGACAATATGCTCCTTGAAAACAGCAGTTCTCTGCAGTTAAAGGACCTTGAACTGGTATTGCCGCTCTACGGTATTGTCGAGAAGAATCTTTCCTGGAAAGGGGCCGTGCAATACGACTCCGATCAGAAACAGCAGGGCCCGTTTGTCCATGCCGATGGATCGCTTGACCTCGGCGAATTCGAGGTCGGTGGTGGAAACCAGGAAGCGCCCATGTCAATGGCCGGCCAGATGGCGGCCTGGCAGGGTTCGGTGGGATTCAGGCAAAAAGACTCCGGCAGGCTGTCAATCGTTGACCTGGAAGGTACGCTTGTCGGCGGTGAACTTCGGACAGCCCTTTCGGAGCCTAAGCTTAATTTTGGTCAGGAGAAGGTGGAGGTCAAAACCAAGGTAACTATCGGGATGGGAGAGAATCTCGATATCGGCGGGCAAAGTTCGCTCGAACTGCAGAATTTCACCTTTGGCCGGGGCGAGGATGAGAGCCCCGTCGTTTCCTTCGACCAGCTGACGATCGCGGAACTGGCTGGGCAGGGTGGAAAGAAGATTTCGGTGAAAAATCTGCTGACGAAGGGCTTGCAGGCATCTGTTGCCGGTACCTTTCCCTTAAAAATTGATATCCCGCAAATAGAACTGACTAATCTTCTCACCGAGGACCTGGTGACCTTTACCGCAAGCCAGTTGCAGGTGCAGAGTCCGCAGGTGACGTCAACGGTGAACGAGCAGGAACTAGTCCGGCTTGATGGCGTGACAGTCAGCAACATTTCCTTAGCCGAAGGCGCAAAGGTCGGGGCGGGAGAGCTTCAACTGGAGAAATTCGCTTTCCTTGGCTCTCAGGACAAAGCGGAGAAGAAAGCTGCCGTGTCGTTTGTCAAGGCCACCCTCGACTCGATCGGCTGGAGCGGGGAGACAGGGCTTCAGGCGGGCACATTGCATTTTGACGAGTTGGTTGCGGCGGTGGTAAGGGACAAGGAGGGGAACATCAATATCAGTCAACAGCTGACAAAAATGCAGCAGAAAGCCGAACAGGCAACCGAGCCGGCAGCAGCGCAGCCGCAGGCAACGACTGCTGCGCAGCAATCCCCAGCCACTCCTTTGAAGCTGAAAAAGGTTGTCGTGGCCGGCAAAAGCGGTGTTTATTTCAAGGATTATACCCTTGCCGTCCCCTACGCGACTGACCTGAACATCTCCCGGCTGGAGCTGGCGGGGTTGGATTCGACCCAACCCGATAAGAAAACAGAATTTATTCTCGAGGGAGAGCTGGAAAAAAGGGCTCCGCTCGCGGTTACCGGAAATATCCAGCCCTTCAAGGAAAAACCCAAGGTGGATTTGCAGGTGGAGTTGAAAAACTATCCACTATCCAGCCTGTCGGCCTATACCGTGCAGTCGGTGGGAACGGCGCTGGCCAGCGGGCAGTTGCAGCTGAAAACTTCGCTGCTCCTCGCCGACGACAAACTGGATATGAAAAATTCGGTTCTGTTGAAAAAACTCGAAACCAAGACGATTACTCCGAAACTGGCGGCCGAGCTGAACAATCAGCTGCCTATTCCGCTCGATGCGGCGCTGTCGATGCTCCGGGACAGCGATCGGAATATCTCCCTGGATGTCCCCTTGAGCGGACCGGTGAGTGAACTGAGCGTGGGGGTCTCGGATGTATTGATCACCGCCCTTGGCAAGGCCATCCTGCCCGCCGCCTCGGGCTATCTCATGTACGCTCTCGGCCCCTATGGGGCGCTTGCCTATGTCGGCATGAAAGTAGGGGAGAAAATGTTGCAGGTCGAGCTGCCGCCGGTGGAGTTTGTCCAGCTGGAAACCGCGCTTACTGCAGACCATCTGCAATATCTGCAGAGGATCGGCAAAATCCTCCAGGACCGGCCGGAAACGGATATCCAGATCTGTCCCCGGGTGGCTTCCTGGGAATTTATGAGCGAACAGGAAAAGGCAGCGATCCAGACTGACGATATTCCGGTGGATGAGAAACTCCGAGCCCAGCTGGTCGAGCTTGGTCAGCAAAGGGCCAAGGCGGTACAGAGTTTTTTGGCGAGTGAGTATAACATCGATCAGAATCGATTGTTAATCTGCGATACAGAAATAGCCACCAAAAAGAGTACAGTGCCGGCAGTCCTGCTCCAGCTTTGAGGTTGGAGCAGGGTGATAACGGAAGAGATCCGGACTCGGCAAGTGCTTGCTCTTGAAGTCGGCGAATCCCTCCAGGAAGCGCATGTTTTTTCCCATGTCCTCTTAACAATCATATGATTCAAGCATATTTTATAAGAAAGGGGAGAGAGAATCAGACAGAATGGAGGAGGCATCTCATGAAAACGATGACTGTGAGAGAAGAGAGCCGCGGTAGAAAAACAAAGATTAACGCCACGAGAACATACCAAACAGCCTCCGGCGAGTGGGTAGCCGAGGTGGACGGACTGGAATTTCGCCAGGCCTGTTCTGTTGTCTGCCAGGGCGTTGACGATTGTGTCTGCGAGAATTTGCACGTACAGGCAGACCTGGACGATGACGGAAAAGAATACCGGGTCTTGAGCAGATAACCGCTAGGGTGCAGTTTAAAGTACAGCAAAAAAATTGATAGGGGAGGATGGGGGGTGCCCAGGCCAACTGACCAATAACTCAAGAATTAAATTACAATAGGGACCATCCCCCCTCTCATGCTTTTTCCGGGGCAGAATAACCTTTCTTTCACAGAATTTCCGGATGTGGAAGATTTTATCCCACCAAGCCGAAGTATTCTGCGGTTGGCGCCGCAGAATATTTGCCTTCTCAATAATTTTTCCGTAGCACAATTGGTACCTAATGACGCTCGAGGTTTTCCAGACTATCTCGGAGATGCTCTGGAATTATCCTGGACATGATACTGTCTTTTCCATGTCAGGTAAATTATGCTTCTCCAAGAGCAAAATGCACTTCTGATTTCGCCAGGCATTGAGGCAACTGCCTGTTTCCGGTCAACAGTCTTCAACAGGCAAATTATTTCATTTTGTGATGTTGAACATGGCAATGTCAATCTATCGTAAGGATGTATATTGTATACGGAAAATTAATCTAATCCCTTTTCTGATCGTAGCGAGATCCTTTGGGCTGATGGGTTCCATCACTATCTGAACACTTTGACAACTAATTATTCAAAACGGTGCAGCCATTCCCGGGTGAATGCATCATCATCGACTCCTTCAGGAGTATCTATGATGCTGCTCTTATAGTCTTCCTGCACCGGCTTCACCAGACGGTATACCTTCTGATACTCCTTCAGCTTAATGCCCTGTTCCTGATCGCCAAGCTGAGGATACGGACCGGCCTGAATAATCACCCCGCCAGGATAGGTGTGCAGGGGACAGGTCTCGTCAAGGCCGCTTTTAAGCGCATCCAATCCACCCAGTTTCTCGACATATTTATCTGAGAGCGCCGTCAGCCAGTTGACGCCTTTGATGCCTTGCTTAAAGAAGATGGAAACGACAGCGGACGCATCAAATTCAATTCCAGGAAACCGCTTGAGCAAGGGATAGACCAATGGCTCACTCCCCATTGCGGCACCCTGCTCTATACTAAATGCAGTATAGATACCCGCATACCCATGCAGGGGTCGAAGCCGCTGGCACCATTGATGTACCATTTGTTTAAAAAATCCCGGCGGCTGCTGTTCAAGAAAAGCAAATGGCACGGATGCGGTTAGGAACCCGATTTTTTTAGCTTTCGTTTTAAAATGAAACAAGACCTCCAAATCAAAAGGCGAGGCCTGCTCAATATCATCAGCTCCGGTAAACTCATAAAAAAAAGAATTATATTCATTCAATCGCCCAACAACTTCCGTCAGAGGCGGCGGAGGATTTACCCTGATATCACATCGTTTCTCTTCATTAGAGAAGTACCAACGTAAATGAGGGCGGGTCAGAGAAAGGTACTGTTCCATGCATTCGGCCGCCTGGTAGCGCACCTGCCTTAAATGCGATTCTTCGACATAAAGGGTTACGCCCATGGCCAGACAGGCCGCCAGTTTGCCTTCATTGTCATAGATTTTAATTTTATCTAGATCTTTTGGGGTAATAGGTTCCATTGGTATTTCCGTCCTTATTTGTCTATTAGAATATCCTGGAAAATGCGGCGGCAGTTTCTCCCGCGGCGGCCAGCGTTCCGGCCCCGGCAAGTGATTCACCGAGCGGACCATCAACGGGGCAGAGCAGCAGCGCAAAGGTGGCAACACCGGCCAAGACCGTCACTGCCCCCATACCGACGGTGGTACCGACAGCACCCCAGTTCACACCGTCTTCGGTGTCACCCTGGCGTTCCTGTTGCTCTTCATGGGCAGGAGCACCTACCGGTGGTTTCTGCTCGTCGTCCAGACAACTACAGTCTTCTTTCTCCTTGAGTACCTGGAATTTTTTTTTATCACCGGCAATTTCTATATATGGGAACGGGGAACCGGGGTCGGACCAAGCTAGCTATTTGATTTGATATAAGAATAACATGAATATCGGGCCATATTTCGCCTTAGAGGCTGCATTTCAAGGGCCAAATGGGCATTTTAAGAAAAAAAATACCCAACAATAACATTCTGCGGTCGAGCCGCAGATGTTAATGTTAGCAAATGAAAAAAAGAAAAAAAAATGAGTAAATATAAAGATCGTGCTCGTGTTTACCAATAAGCCATTCGTGAAATTCTTATGAAAGAATGGGACCCGATTGGCGTATGTGATATCCCAGAAGCAAAAGATGAATATGATTCGTATGTACCTCCTCATATTTATAGCTAGTTGATACACCGCAGGACAGAAAATGAAATTTTTGAAAATCTATGGAAAATCGAAAACGAAAATATGGGCTTATTTGGAAATGGACAAAGAACTGAGAATGTGACGAAGTTACTTTTAAAACTACGTGAAAAGATGGAATATTTCTGTTAACAACCGGCTGCAACGGAACCCGCAAAAGCGCGGTTCCGTTGCAGCCGAACGTTGGGCTCCTATAAATCCTGAAAATAATAATGAAGAGAAAGCATGTAGGCATTATTCATTTTTAATGATATTGAGGTCCTCGACTTTTGTGGCCCATTTGAGGTATTTTCAGCAACTCGCCTCAATGAAAAGGAACGGCGGACTGAGCCTTCACCATTCGAAGTTTCTCTTATCTCTGAAACCCTCTCTCCTGTGACCACAACGGGTGGGATGAAAGTCATCCCTCAATATACATTCGAAGATTGCCCGACAATCGATATTCTTGTTGTTCCGGGTGGATGGGGTACACGCAAGGAATTGAGCAATCCGGTTATGCTCGAATGGCTACGTAAACATGCAAGTGAAGTTGAAATACTGACTTCCGTCTGTACTGGGTCCATGCTGCTGGGATTTGCCGGTCTGTTAAACGGGTTGCATGCAACGACTCATTGGCGTTCACTAGATTGGATGCGTGACTCATTTCCTGAAGTGATCGTTGAATATGAACAGCATGTTGTTTCAGATGGCCGCGTATTCACTTCGGCCGGTATATCGGCAGGAATCGATATGGCCTTAAAAGTGGTAGCGCGCTATTATGGTGTGGACATTGCGAAAGCTACGGCTGCACATATGGAATATCCTTTTCCGATCAGCAATGAACGCCGGATAAGATTTCAGCCAAAACCGTAAATTCAGCGAATGCAAAGGGCCGCGCCGCTGATTAAATCATAAGACAACATTTCTCCTGTCGACCTTGACTGCTAGAAAAGTGAACAGTAGGAAGGTAACGTTTTAGAAGCTGATGAATTCCTTGAGATTTCGAGTGGTACGTTCAATCGCGGTGCTGACCGGCGCTGTGCGCCGATCAGGCAGGCACAGTCTGAATGATCGGTGTGGGGTGTCCGGCCAAGCACCTAGTTCTGGCGCAAGAGTCGATGGAACTAGATGCTTGACGCAGTCAGCACCGAGAACGAGCCTGTAGAAAAAGCCTTTTTATTAAGCAATAGCGTTCAGGTTAAGTTGATTTTCAGAAAATTGCGGATCACTTCAAGCCTCCCCGATCACCATTCTTCTGATCAACATCAAGGCCTTATCTCTGGCTCTTTTCATCATTTCTGTTGCTCGACCGCAGGCTGTCCCTTCGAAGGAAACCTGGGATCTACTGATCCTCTCTTACCTCAACTTCAGTTTAGCGGGCCACAATGCCCACCGGACTGCCGACCTCATCATCTGGCAAGGGCAGACCGGCGATTTCCCCCAAAGGAATCAGGCTGCCATTGTCCTGGGCGATCTTGAACATGCTTACCGTGCCAGCCAGGGTATTCACATTGTACAGATACTGATTGTTTGGGGTAATGGCCAGATCAACCGGGGCAAAGCCGGTCTCAGCGGCTATGGCCGCGATCAGAATGAGGCTGCCGTCCGGCCCGACCTTATAGCTGCTGATGGTGTTGGCCCCATTGTTGGTGGTGTAGGCAAAGCGGGTGTTGGTCGTAATGGCGATCCAGCATGTGGCCGTCTGTTCGTTGACCGTCTGCCCGCCCGGCTCTGATTCACTGATCGGGACCAGGCTGCCATCCGCGGCGATTCGGTAAGAGGAGACTGCACCCTGGCCACCAACTGGGGACGTGTTGGGGCCAAACGGTTCGGCCACCAGGAGATTGTCGAGATTATCGAAGACGAAGCCAAACGGCACATGGGTCTTATTGGTGACCGGCGTCGGACTGGGCAGACCATCTCCGTCGACGGCAAATACTATGATCTCAGGGTCTACTGATCCAGACGTGGCTTCCTTAACCGTGACTACCAACTTGTCGCCCAAGGGGGTGAAGCCGACCTGAGCCGGCGAGTTCAGGAAGAAAGGGTCATTGTCGGGGATGTCAGCGTCGAGCCAGCGGATCGAGCCAGCTAGGGGCGTCAGGTGTCCATTGGTGTCAAGGGTGAAGCCGACGATATTGCCAAATCCATTGCTGACATTCGGATCCGGCTCGCGGGCATTGAGCACATAGAGCAGATTGTTATGGATGGTTAGGCTGACCGGCAAGTCGCCGCCGGAGGGGACAATATTCACCAGCGTCAAGTCGTCTTGGTCGATCTTGAAAACCGAAATCGTGTCGCTGCCTGCATTGACTGCGAACAGCCAGCGTTGGTCCGGACTCATAATGAGCGGATTTGACGCACCCAGCGCATCGGCAGGATCAGTTGTTTCCCCTGAGCCTCCGGTGTCAACGGTGCCGGCCAAGGTCAGCATGCCATCGGCGGCCCTGTGATAGACGACGATCTCGTTCATATCATCTGCATTTGTCATAGCATACACAGCGCCAGGTTTATCCGTGGCCTGCGCCGGGACCGACATGGACACCAACAAGCTCAAAACAAATAATGACATTATCATGCTTTTCATGGTCAATATCTCCTTTTCTAAAGTAAGAGTTATTTATTGGTACCTGGCAGCATGATCGATTTGTTAATCTAAAATTTTTTTATGACTCGTTTACTGCCATTACCTCCTTTTACCGGTCGGTGTGATCGGCTACACGGGGCAGCAGTCTTAACAGTCGGCACTAATATCGCGCTCTCGTCACCGCAATCTATTGATCAATCTGCCCCAAGTCTTTATGGTTATCCAGATGCGACTTGAAGGAATGCCCAACCGCCGGTAAATTCTGCACGGCAATACTTGCGCCACTGGACCACTAAGCGACCTCGCCAGCGGTGTACGAGGCCTGCCAAAGGGTATTATTCTCACCCAGTTGGACCAGTACCGGCCGGGGCCGTAACCCGGCCGGGATATGAAAGATGTTGGTAAATGTGGTAAACAGCTGACCGCAAGTAAACATATCGGTCAGACTGGCGTTGTCATAAAAGATAAAAAGTTGCTTTTCCTGAGCAGATAAATGGAAATTAGTTAACTGTGTATCGGTTTTGACTTCCGACTTCGCTCTCCGAGCTACGACGGGTCTATAACCTTTTGAAGCAGCAGTTGATGCCTATGATGCTTAATAATCACCGCAGGTTTTTATGTCAAGATTAAGTCGATTGTGCGCATATCACGTTGGCTCAACCTTGCATTGGGATTGACAGAAGGAAGAAGCATAGGCGTACGCTGCCAACTTGCTGAGGGTAAATCCGAATTATTCTTTGGATCTATGGCAGAGCTGGCAACTTTTTAAATACCCGGTGCATTGTGAACGCTTAAACGAATCTCTGCGCAAGACGGGGGTGCCTGAGTGACCAGCACAAGGACAGCTGCTACTTTTTGATAGTAAAATTGCTCGTTAAATATTACAGCTTCCTCCATCCAACGTATAAATAATCAGTGATCATGGAATTCCGGGTACCACTTCTACCATCATGTCTATTTCCCGCGTGGGCCGACGGGAACCATGATGTGGGCGTAAGAGGTATCTTTCCACATGACATAAGGGCCACCGCTGTCAGGATCATCCGGCAATCCCTTGAGCATCCCCGCATCGGGAACAATTATCATCAAGTGTGGACCTTCCTGTACCCAAACCTCACCCGGATCGGAATGAGTATCATACGGATCGGCATTGTTGACGTTATCATCACCGGCCAACATGTATGAGATCCCCACTTTATCGGTTTTGAATTCCGCTTTGCTGCCGATAGCCTTCATGGCACTCATCCAGACCGCGTCGTTACACATGGGATGTGATCCGGCGGCTGATGCCGGGAGACAGGTCCAGCCATTGGTGCCTTTTCTCAGGACCGTGCCGTCCGTATCGATAATCGTAGCGTTATTGGTAATGGAAGGTGGTGCCGCCTCCAACGCGCGGGCGATCTTGGCTTCGCTGGAGCTTTGCTCCCCTGCGAAAGAAACCGAGGGAAGCGCAAAGAAGGTAACGGCCATCATGGATACCAGGAAAAATTTTATATACGTTTTCATTTGAGAGTCTCCCTTAGTGTGTTTCCGAATGGCGATAAATTCGCTTCCAAATAAGATTCCTCCGCAAAAACAACTACTTTTATACAGTAAAACAGCAGGTTCATCTGTCAACGTTCCAGGTAAATATCGCTCCAAGCGTACCGGTTTTATTTCGTGCCCATCTACAAATAAACGCCCACCGGCTAAAAGTCGGTGAGTTTAATATCGCGGACAGAGGTGGGCTCGCTTTTCCAGGCAGAATCAGAGCATATTTAAGATGGTTACTGGCACGATCAATCTGTTCTACGTTGGCAAGCTTTAAGAGTATTCCAGAGTATCTCAACATCAGCAATGAAAGGTGCACCAGGGAAAGGTTCTTAAATTTTCTGAAAGATAAGCTCCAAATCGATGGATACTGGAAGAAGGTCGGGTTGGCTTGATCTAAATCTGTCGTTAATTTGGCAGGTTTTGAGTGCACTATTTTGTGCATTATTCAAAATAGCCTGGTTGACAATCTGTTAGTATCAACCACGAGACCTGACACTCATCCCTATTTGGCCAGTGTAAATAATCTGGAAACATCAATAATTTATGCCGCTTCTTTTAGCGCCATTTTTGCGGAAATATCCTTGAATGTTCAGAAGAATCTGGGTGCTCCATCTTGATCGTGATTTTTGGCCATGATCTACTTCATACGATCTGGAATCATCTCTAAAGTGAGACCATCTTTGTGCGTCTCCTCTACATTGTTATATAAATCGCTTTTTTAAAAAGAGGCCAAAGATGAACTGGAACTGCGGCACCAGAGGCAGAGAGCTAATGCAGCGATGGCAAGCTCAAGACCAAATGACCAATGGAGCAGAAAATTTAACCACCATGGATTGTAACGAGCTGGGACTGTAAAAAATGAAAAAGGCTTATCGGAAAACGGTGCACCCCACCATATATCTCCTACGACGCTGTCAAGGAGCATATGAAGAAACCCGTTGAGCGAAAAAATAAGTAGCAGTGCTGCCCGACTTACGGAACGGACTGAAGCTATCCAGATAACCGATAAAATGAGCATACTAAACCATACGATGGGAAAGTGAACCCAGTATGTGTGGTGGTGATGTTGTCGCCTATCGATGAGATAGAAGTAAACCAAATCCAGATCGGGTGCTATGGATCCAAAAATTCCCGACCAAAAAAATGATTTTAGGGAGCAACCGCGTGATTGAAAACGAGGATACAATATCTTTGAAGTGATATAACCTGCCGGCAAATGGGCGATGATCATGGTGATGACGTAACAAGAAATTGTGTGGTTTCTCTAGGACACATCCAAGTAGGTCAAATTCCGCAATCTGCTTGAATCAGTCTAAGGCTCATCTCCTCGGTCCTCAACCCTGCAAATCAATGGTTGTTTTAATAACATCAAGCATTTCATCCAGTTCTATCGGCTTGGGGAGAAACCCATCCATACCTTCTTCTATGCACTTGAGATGAGGGTTGCATATTGTTGTGCCTGATATCGCTATAATTGGAGTGCGCTTGCGTTTTTTTTCCCTTTCACATTGTCGGATAACTCGAGTTGCTTCAAAACCACCCATGATCGGCATGTCCAAATCCATTAAAACAATCTCGAAACGCTCTTTTTTAAATGCGTTAACGGCCTCTTGTCCGTTGGTCACACACTCAGTATTTAGGTTGTAAAATGAACACATGATTTTCAAAAGATCACGAATTGGCTCATTGTCGTCGACGATTAAGATCTTGTAAGGGGGATGACTCATTCTCTTCTCCATCAAAAATCATAGCTTGGTTACATGTTGAGGTCCGACTATAACTTTAAAGTGTGATTATGATATATTTCTAGAATTTCGTGACAATCTGATGATATTTTGATCAGACTTAACAAAAAATACAATTACGGTCTCAAAGCTGAACCGACTCGTTTCACCTAATTTTTCAGAGCTATCAAAATTGATGGACTCGTAAGAACCTTAAGAATCAGCGATGGCTAAGTAAAAAACTTCAGATTCTAGGCGCGCAAATTTTCAATCATTTCGACGTACAAGAGGTGCTTCGAAATGATTGAAAATTTGTGGCAACGAAGAAGGTGGAGATTTCTATGCCCTTTGGGTAGTTTTTACGACGCCATCAAAGTTCGACACGCAAAAAAAGGTAGAATATGAAAAAGATGAGAAAAATAACCCTGTTGTCGGTTCTCCTGATCTCTTTCCTGATTGTTCCTTCTTTTGCAAGCGGCAAGGTTGGCCAAGACGATAAAGTCACTGCACTATCTGTCCAGCCGCAAGAAACGAAGGACACTCAATGGCCAGCTCTTTTTACAGCGATACTTCTTGCCAGCAAAGCTCAGGAGTCGTGTGCGGCTCCGGCCACTCTTTATGATGTCAGCTCTCCCACTACCATCGTCGGCAACGGATCGGCGGGCAGTTGTACTTCAGGTGCTCTTCAGGCTGCAGCCACCATTGGCGGCACTATTGTCTTTAACTGTGGAGCAGCACCGGTGACAATAGACGTCACGTCTCCCATTATCTTCCGGAAGGACACGGTTGTCGATGGTGGAGGAGTGATAACGTTAAACGGTGGTGGCACCTCTCGCATCCTCTACCTTGATTCCGGTTATGATCAGACGACGCCGAGACTTGTTGTTCAACGACTGACTTTCAGGAATGGCAGCAGCCCTAGGGGCGGTGACGATACTGCCATGGGTGGGGGAGCCATCTATCGCGACGGCGGTAGCCTGACGGTAATCAATTCGGCTTTTCTCAACAATCAGGCCCCGTCTCCGGGACAGGATATCGCCGGTGGAGCCATATATGCATTCGGCGGTGGCGACACCATTATTGTCGGCAGCACATTTCAGCAGAACAGCGCCAGCAATGGCGGCGCCATTGGCAGCCTCAATGGCGACCTCGTCATTGCAAACAGCAGTTTCACGGAGAACGCAGCGACCGGCTTTGACGGCAATCCCGGAAACGGTGGCTGTGGCGGTGCAATATACATGGATGGAAGAGACGAACGGACCG
>Ga0210123_1000045_pt1 | contig 70111 bp, 63 predicted proteins | sample Muzzi_PWB_D2_FD_185535 | JGI IMG/M metagenome (GOLD analysis project Ga0210123, IMG submission 185535) | Wetland microbial communities from San Francisco Bay, California, USA, that impact long-term carbon sequestration - Muzzi_PWB_D2 (SPAdes) | ecosystem: Environmental > Aquatic > Marine >... | reverse complement strand
ATTCTCCATCTGTGCACAGCCTAATGCAGCATTGAGGTTCGGTAATCGAAAATTGAATCCCGCTTCATCATGGCTGTACTCATAAGGATGTGGAATTTTCGCCGTAGTTGTTATATGCTTGGCCCGTTTCCCAGCCGTTTTATCACTGCAAAGCACCATCCCACCACCGCCCGTGGTAATGATCTTATTGCCATTGAAACTCAGCGCACCAAAAGCACCAAAAGTCCCGGTATGTTTATTTTTATACAAAGACCCAAGGCTCTCCGCGGCATCTTCTACCAACACTAAATTCCACTTCAGGCAGACACCTAACAGCTCATCAATCTCAACCGGGTGGCCAAAGGTGTGCATTGGAACAACCGCTCTGATTCTCTGACCAGTTTTTTTATGAATGCATACATCATCAGCATTCATCGTCGCGTATGTTTCCAGATACTCCGTAAGCGCTATTGGACACAACCCCAGGCTCTTCTTTGCAACATCGACAAAAACAGGTTGAGCCCCCAGATGATACAGCACATTGCACGTTGCAACAAAAGTTACGGCCTGTGTTATGACAAGATCATCAGGTTTAAGTCCCGCCAGATACAGCGCCGCGTGGAGTGCTGCGGTCCCATTGACGGTAGCAACCGCTTTTTCTGAACCAGTATAGTCTTCAATTCTTCTTTCAAATTCATCAACGAATCGACCGACACTGGATACAAAAGTACTCTCGATAGTCTCGGCCACATACTTTTGTTCATTACCTATAAATAGCGGTGCATGCAGAGGAATAAATCCATCGGTCCGATAAGTATCGCGAACAAATTGAAGGAATTTATTTATCATCTCGGACAACTACATTTTACCATCGAGATATTTACCGGTTTCCTGATGACTAAAGTCAGGAATCAGCATCAAAAATAAATCGACGATCTGTTTTTTTGTCCAATTTCTGTCCGCTTGCATGGATGCGATCTTCTTTTCAAACATTGCCAACAGTTTTTCATCAAACACTGCTTCGTTTTTGATAACACCTATATCCCGAAAACGTTCTAGATCCAAGATTTCTTTTTCGGTAAAAAATTCTTCGAAATCCTTCTCTCCCGTAGTATCGCTATCAGTGAACAGACAGGGCCATTTGCCATGGTCAGGCATGGTCTCCATCATCTCTCGAGCTTCATGCTCCGTCTGGCAGAGGTAAGGTTCATAGCCTGCTTGGGCCAGATAAGTTTTCGCGATGTCTGCAAACGACATCAGGTGAAGAGCTTTGCTGAGTTTTGGAAAAAAGATGTCTCTATTTTCCCCCATAATACAAGACAACAGACAGAGTTCCCCGGATTCTTTCGGGGTCACAAAATAGCGTTTGATATCTATTGGCGCGACAATGGGCTGACGTTTCTGGATTCGCTGATTAAATCCATACAATAATGAACCATCAGAGAAAGCGACATTAGCAAAACGAGCAGTTGATATGACAATATCCGAGCTACCACGCATTAGAAACATTTCCATGATGCGTTTGGAGGCGCCCATCATATTTACCGGATTTGCCGCTTTGTCGGTAGAAACACAGAAATATTTTTTTGTGTTTTGCCTGGCTGCCTGCTGCATGGTCTTTACGGTATTCATGACATTTACATTAACCATACGCATCAATGTAAATGGATCCTTTTCACTGCGAACATGTTTCAGGGCAGACAGATTAAGGACATAGTCATAGGCGCCATCCGCATCGATGAATGCATCGTACTCAATTGAACCAATATCCAGAGCAAGGGCCTGAAAATCACCGGCGATATAGCCAAACGAGCTTCGAATATCGCGAACCAGCTCAACCAGATTATTTTCATTCAGATCGACAACATGGAGTTTTAGAGGGTTGCGCTTAAACAGCTCCTTGGTCACCGCTTGACCAATAGAACCAGCACCGCCCAAAACCAGAAAAGAGGATTGTGCTACTATTTCTTTCAACTTTTCATCATTGTTCGCAACGTCAAAATCGAACAATTCATCGGATCGGCCGATAAGAGATAAAATTGAGTTCACTCTGTTCGCTCAGCTAGGATTTTTAAGCAGCCGCAAGCCGCAATTTAGATCAGAACAATCGGGAAGGTTTTCCCTCTCAATAGGTATACCATCTATTGATTTTCACAGATATCAAAAAGATTCCACTACTTCACCGCAGAGCAATCAGCACGATAGTGCAAGACAAACGTTCTAGCTTTATTTAGGTTAAATTAAATTATGATTGGAATATGATTGCCGGCTGTGCAACAGCTATATTCCCCCGGATATTCAGACCATCCGAATATCCGGGGGGTTTATTGACAATCAATTACCCTTGAAGCAATTGCAACGCTAGCTGCGGTGACTGATTTGCCTGGGCAAGAATCGAAACACCGGCCTGCTGCAGGATATTGGCTTTGGTCATGGCGGATGTTTCCATGGCAATATCTGCATCGAGAATCCGGGATCTCGCTGCGGAAAGATTTTCCGATACGTTGTTGAGATTGGCAATAGTTGATTCAAATCTGTTCTGCACTGCACCAAGGCCACCGCGGATCGTATCGATGTCCTCAAGGGCCTTTTCAATGCTGGCGATGGTCACTACCGCCTGGGAACGGGTTGCTACGGAAAGATTATTGACAGTTGTTGTTCCTGCAGCCTCAACTACGGCATTACCAACAGCGGTCAGGGTCAAGGCTCCTGCAACTGCCGTGGTTGTATTCCCAGTTGCTGCAACCAATGCGCTTGCCTGTGAATCATTATTGATCGCATCTGCAACGGCTGCACTGCTGGCAGTAATGGTGCTGCCACCAGACGCAACAACTATTGTAGCAGTGACGGATCCAGTAGACATTCCGCTGAGTACTACAGTCCCTTGAGCCAAGCCGACATAAGCCGCAGTTGTATGGGTCGCAGTTGCTATTGTAACACTGCCAGATGAGGATCCAGCACCGGCAACCTGGGTGTATCCAAAACCACCAGAACCACCCGTATACGCACCAAGAACCTCAGGTACGTATGCCACATAGCCGACTTCCTCACCCAGATCGGCGGTACGGGCACTATCTATGGAAAAGCTGATGGTTTGATTTACCCCGGCATTGGCTCCTACCTGAAAGGTAGCATCGGTCATGGTACCATCTATTACCTTGCGGCCGTTGAATTCTGTTGTTACCGCAATACGATCTATTTCCTCCTTTAACTGAAATACCTCCGCATCAAGAGAAGCGCGGTCAGAGGCACTGTTGGTATCGTTTGCGGATTGTACAGCCAGTTCACGCATCCTCTGCAGAATATTAGTGCTCTCCTGCAATGCTCCTTCAGCAGTCTGCGACATTGAGATCCCATCATTGGCATTACGAGACGCTTGATTGAGGCCCCTAATCTGTGAGGTCATGCGATCCGAGATGGCAAGACCGGCGGCATCATCTTTTGCACTATTAATGCGGAGACCAGAAGATAACCTTTCCATAGCCTGGCCCAGATCATTCTGAGTTCTTCCCAGATTTCTCTGGGCATTCATCGAAGCAATATTGGTGTTTATGGTAAGTGCCATTATATTTTGTCCTCCGTGAGGTGCCTTCCGGCTTCAATGCCTTCAGTTATATCGTTGTAAAATTGCAAATTCCCAAAAGTAGATGTCCAGTCTGTTACTATTATCGGAAGTATTGCGGGGAAATTTAGCAAGAAATTGCCAAAGACAAGGGGTTACGTAAAATTAAGGATGTATCCCTCAAAATTGAAAAATAAAACTAAAGGATTTTTATATCCCCCTCCCCCTTTTAAATGTTGTTCTCCAATAAAGTCACTTAAGAGTTTTTATAGATTTTCACATTCATCTGATGTGAGGTTGATGACAATTCTGTTTAATGATAGAATATCTTGGATCTTCTTTTAAAAGATGCATAGGACATGCTTTCTATCCTATGCTTTTGATTTTACTCCACAGGAACCATATGAGCCCTGATACCGAAATCCTGCGCAATATACCAAAAGGCAAGCCGGTTAGAATCTTCCTCCCGCTTGTCAACAGGCCGGACCTGATAAGAGCACAATGCCTCTACCAGGAGACAGAACCACCGAAATTTTCACTCATTTTTAAACCCGGAACGCTTCCCGCAGACGAGCTGGATATAAGTCAACCATGCATTATCAGCATAGACATGGGGGGACCGACTATTTCGCTTGAAGCGATGATTCATAAGGTCGCCAATCGACAAACCCTGCAGATGATTATCCGAAAATCGATCAGTCATGAACAGATGCGGGAATTTTTCCGGGTAGATGCAGTAACCAGCGTCATCTCAAAATCCTTCCATACCGAGCTTTTTGATGATAAGAATCAACCGTGGTCTACCCGGGGCCAGACAATTGATATAAGCGGCAGCGGTATTCTCGCCATCTTCGAGGAAAAACCGCAGGAGGATCGACAGGTGAAACTGGAGATCACCATTCCTTCGGTCGAGGCTGAAACTATCAAGGTTCTCGCTCACCAGGTACGGGTGCAACAGTTGCACGATGGTCGCTATGAGGTCGCCTATCATTTTGACGACATCAGCACGGAGGACAGAGACAAGATCATCGGTTGCTGTCTGGTAATTCAACGGAAGATGCTGCGCCTCAAGGTTCAGATAAAAGACAACTGAGCAACACCGAAACAGGAAGAGTGTAACATTATTTGCTGAAATGCTATGCCCACAGATATAACAGCTCTTGTCAAGAGTATCCCTGATAATCAGCCGTCAACTGTTACTCTCACCCATTTAGCTGGCAAGAAGGAACAGTTGTCCTGCATCTTTAAACAAGCAAGCCCCCCTTCCTTCTTTCTGCTGTTTCCCCCCGACAGTCTGCCGGAAGCAGTCGATACCAAAAGATTATGCGCTTTTGTCAGCCGGGATATGCATGGCGACAACGTTTCCTTCGCTGCTGAAATTATCGAGATACCGAATAATCGCGTCGTTGAACTTGTTGCCAGGAAGGCCATCAGACCTGAAGATCTCCGTGAATATTTCCGGGTTAACCTTAGAACAATGGTTGAGGTTTTCTGCGACCCGGGGAAAGACGAATCAAGAGAACTACCATTCGAATTGCAGGGGGAGACGGTGGATATTTCCCAGACCGGGGTGTTGACTATTCTCCCCGACGAATGCAGGGTGCAAAAGCCGGTCATGATTGAACTCGACCTGCCCAATCCAGCGGAGACGGTTATCTGTTCCGGGCAGGTAATCCGGTCCAAACGAATCCGAAATAACCGTTGGCTGACTGCTTTCCATTTCGTCAATATTTCTGCCAGGACAAGGGACATTATTGCCAAAAATTGTTTTGCCGAACAGCGGCGACAGCTCAGGGAGAATATCCAGACTGAAGAGTACTGAAAATCCGCCCCCCCACCTGAGTTAACTTTTTGCCGCTCTCAGCCGATAAAGAGCTATGGACACTATACCTCAGCTTACCGCCATTGCACCGGTCAGCTCTTCATCATCACAGGGCAGAGGACGTGGAAAAGATCAACAGGCTCCGCCCCAAGGTCAATTTCTCAAGGCTCTCGTTCTTGAAGCTAAAGGCAACCATCGCTTTATTCTCGATATCGGCGGCACCAGGCAGGCAGTCAGCTCTGAAGCACCACTCTCCCCTGGTCAGGCGCTCAGGCTGCAAGTTATCAAAACTGAGCCACATATCGAACTGCAAATAATCTCAAATCCTTTAAGCCAGTTCCAGGGAAGATCCCTGATGCTCCTCGGCAAGAATATTGATCTGGCCGGCCTGTTTCGTGCCTTTCAACACCATACTCCACCGCCTCTTGAGGCTGTTTCCCAGTCAAGTCGTTCGCTCCTAGAGGGCTTTTATTCACTGCAAAAGAGCGGCATAGAGGGAGAAGACGGTGGCGTGGTGTTGAAAAGACTCATTGATTCTCTCGGCCTCAATCTGGAGCAGCTATTGGCCAAGGGCGATATCAGAGGAGCCGGAAGTACGTTGAAAGCTGCTCTTTTGGATATAGCTCACAACTTTGACACCGCCAGCAATATCGCTGAAACGACCAACAAGATTCTTACCACTCTGGAACTCTTCCAACTCGCTCAGCTCCAGGTCGCAAGCGACACCCGGTTTATTTTACCCCTACCTCTTCCTTTTATCGACCAGGGATACCTGATTGTCGAGCGAGGCGACACTGATACCGGTGAAGGCGGACCTCCTCCCCAGGAAGAAAACCGTTTTTCCCTGCATTTGACGGTTTCCGAGCTCGGTAATCTGCAAATAGATTTTCTCCAGAATCTTGAAGGACTCTTTATCAGATTCAGGGCAAGCGATCAGGAAAAAGCCGCTTTCATCGAACAAAACAGCACCGACCTTAAAAAAGCGATCACCGATGTTCCTCTGATAGGTATCTCTTTCACGGGTGATGCCCCGGATCCGATTCAAGACCTCCTTCGGCAAATTGTCAGTGATGGAAGTTCGATGCTTGACACCAAGGTATAATATGGTTAGGCAAAACGAAGCCGACAAAGCCGTTGCCATTCTCTACGATGAGAATACATCCTCCGCACCAAAAGTTATCGCCAGCGGCAAAGGCCTTATCGCGGAAAAAATTATAGCTACCGCCAAAGAGGCTGGCATTCATATCCAGGAGGATGCCAATCTGGTCGAATTGCTCTCAAAGGTGCCGATTGGTGAGGAAATCCCGGCAGCGCTGTATCAGACCATTGCCGAGGTATTGGCGTTTGTTTATCAGATGAATGAAAAATTCAGGCACAAAATTGAGTAACAGCACAGAACAATGCGTTAATACAAAAAGAGGATTACAGAACACTGCTGTAATCCTCTTTTTGTTGAGTGGCGGAGCGGACGGGACTCGAACCCGCGACCTCCGGCGTGACAGGCCGGCATTCTAACCAGCTGAACTACCGCTCCAAAATTGATTGACGTAATATCGAGTGAAGACTTGGTTGTGGTGGGCGACACAGGGCTTGAACCTGTGACCCTCGGCTTGTAAGGCCGATGCTCTCCCAGCTGAGCTAGTCGCCCCCAACCAAAACAAGAGCCATTTTTCTATCAACAACCACAAGATATGTCAAGTAAAGAGTGCTAAAAAAAAGGAATCGGTAGTAAACCGATTCCCTTTTTATCCATTGGCGGAGCGGACGGGACTCGAACCCGCGACCTCCGGCGTGACAGGCCGGCATTCTAACCAGCTGAACTACCGCTCCAAAACCGATGCTGACTTAGTATCGTGTGAATCTTTGGTTGTGGTGGGCGACACAGGGCTTGAACCTGTGACCCTCGGCTTGTAAGGCCGATGCTCTCCCAGCTGAGCTAGTCGCCCCCGACTCAACCAATTGTGAAGGACTATTTACCAACTTCACCCTGCTACGTCAAGGAAAAACAGTTTCGCAGGTGATTATCAGCCATCTGATTAATTTTATCTTATATTTCAAAAAGATATTAATTTTTAAAGAGGCTCTTTCCCCCCTCTATCACCAGTGCCTGGGCAAGGACATCATCCATATGATTGACCAGATCAATCGTCAGTGATTTTCTTATCTTAACAGGTACATCATTGAGATCCCGTTCGTTTGCTTTGGGAATAAGTACATGGGTGATGTTCCCCCGTTTTGCGGCAAGCAACTTCTCGGTCAGGCCACCTATCGGCAACACTCTGCCTCTGAGGGTTATCTCCCCGGTCATGGCCATATAGTGTTTAACCGGAGTTTTAAGTAAGGCCGAAACAAGAGTAGTGGCTATGGTGATCCCCGCGGAAGGCCCGTCCTTAGGAATGGCGCCCTCAGGTACATGAATATGGATATCGAGTTTCTGGTAAAAATCTTCCTCCAACCCGAGGACTTTTGCTCTGGAGCGCACATAGCTCAAGGCAGCCTGGGCGGATTCCTGCATCACATCGCCAAGTTTGCCGGTGATGGTTAACTTGCCGGCACCGGTCATGAGCGTGGCTTCTATCTGCAGTAGTTCTCCCCCTACTTCAGTCCAGGCGAGGCCGGTCGTCAGCCCGATCTCGTCGTTTTCTTCCGCAAGGCCATATCGGTACTTGGGAGTTCCCAGAAATTTCAGGATCGACTGCACACTGACCCGATATTTTTTATTCCTGGTGTTTTTCTTTAGTCGTTCCCGGGCAATCTTTCGGCACAGTGAGGCGATGATCCTCTCCAGATTTCTCACCCCCGCCTCCCGGGTATACCGCCTTATAACTTCCATGATACCGCCGTCGGTCATCTGGATACTGCCAGCTTTGAAGCCGTTTGCCTCCAGCTGTTTAGGGATGAGGTAACCGACCGCGATTTTCAATTTATCCTCTTCTGTATAACCACTTATCTGGATGATCTCCATCCTGTCCTGCAGGGGGACAGGAATGCCATGCAGACTGTTCGCCGTGGTAATAAAAAAGACCTCGGAGAGATCGTAATCGATATCAAGATAATGATCGTTAAAAGCAACATTCTGTTCCGGATCCAATACTTCCAGAAGGGCAGACGAAGGATCACCACGAAAATCCATGGACATCTTATCAACTTCATCGAGACAGAAAACCGGATTGGCCACCCCGACCTTCTGCATGGACTGGATGATCTTGCCGGGCATTGCCCCAATATAGGTTCTTCTGTGCCCGCGTATCTCAGCCTCATCCCGAACCCCACCGAGGGAGAGTCGGGCAAACTTTCTGCCCATGGCCCTTGCAATAGATTTACAGATTGAGGTCTTGCCGACACCAGGAGGACCAACAAGGCAGAGAATCGGGCCCTTAATTTTTTTCACCTGGGACTGCACAGCCAGGTATTCCAGGATCCGCTCTTTTGGTTTGGCGAGGCCGTAATGGTCTTCGTCGAGGATCTTCTCCGCTTTATTGATATCTATTTTCGATTTATCTTTTTTGTCCCAGGGCAGACTGACGATGCAATCAATGTAGTTGCGGACCACCGTTGTTTCCGCCGACATGGGAGGCATACTCCGCAGTTTCTTGAATTCCTTCAGGGCCTTGTCCTTGGCCAGCACCGGCATGCTCTTATTCTTGATAGTCTCTTCGAGCTCACCCATCTCATCGAGACCATCTTCGTTCTGCCCCATCTCATTCTGGATTTCTCGAACCTTCTCACCAAGGTAGTAATCCCTCTGGGTTTTCCCCATGCGCATTTTCACCTTGGCGTTGATTTTCTTCTCCAGTTCCGCCATTTCGATTTCACGATCAAGAATCTCCAGTACTTTGGCCATTCTCACGGTAAGGGGCTCCAGTTCGAGAATCTCCTGTTTTTCCTCACTTTTCAGCGGCAGATGGGCACAGATGACATTCAACAATTTCAATGGATTGTCGATTACCTTGACGGAGCTCAGAATTTCTTTGGCAATTTTCTTATTATTGGCGGCGTAAATTTCGAAAAATTTTCGCAACTCGCGTTCGTAGGCGATAAGTTCAGTAGTCGGCTCGGTAAAATCTATTCGTTCTTCTACTTCCGCCTGAAGGAAATTATCATTTGGTACATAAGAGATAATTTTTGCTCGGGTTTTTCCCTCAACCAATGCTTTAATCGTCCCATCGGGCAAGCGCAGCAGCTGCATCACCGTGGCAAGCGTGCCGCAACTATACAGATCATCGCTGACAGGATCATCCACGGTAGACTTCTGTTGGGTGACCAGAAGAATATCCGTCTTCTTCTCCATGGCATCTTCAAGAGCCTGGATAGATTTTTTCCTGCCAACCACGAGCGGGGCGACCATATGGGGAAAGATGACAATATCCCGAAGTGGCATTAAAGGGTAAAGTTTCGTCACAAAATCTCCTTTCGAATATGCATTACCAGTGGAACTTTAATAAGGTACTTTGATCAAGCTGTCTTCAGATTTTCATCTGCGCTGTTGTTGTGGTACAGGATAACAGGATAATCGCCCTGAGTGATCACCTGCTCACTGATGACACACTCCTGCACCCCTTTTTTTGAAGGCAGGTCATACATCACATCAAGCATTGCCTCTTCCATAACTGAACGAAGACCTCGGGCTCCCGATTTTCGTTTTAAGGCCTTACGGGCAATTGCACTCAGCGAACCTTCCGTGAACCTCAGATTGATACCGTCAAACTCAAACAGTTTCTTGTACTGCTTGGTCAACGCATTTTTAGGTTCCTTGAGGATTCGAACGAGGTCCTCTTCCACCAGCTCTTCCATGGTGGCAATAACCGGCAGTCGTCCGACCAGTTCGGGAATAAGGCCGAATTTCAAAAGATCTTCCGGTTGGACCATTTTCAGCAACTCACCAATTTTCTTCTTCTCATCGCCGGTAACCTTGGCTCCAAAGCCGATGGATTTGGCACCCTGACGTCTGCTGACTACGGTATCGAGCCCAACAAAAGCCCCGCCGCAGATAAAGAGGATATTGGTGGTATCAATCTGTACCAGCTCCTGCTGTGGATGTTTTCTGCCGCCCTTCGGCGGAATCGAGGCATTGGTACCTTCGATAATCTTCAACAGGGCCTGCTGTACCCCTTCGCCGGAGACATCCCGAGTAAGCGATGGACTATCCGATTTTCTGGCAATTTTATCGATCTCGTCGATATAGATGATGCCACGCTGGGCCTTTTCAACATCATAGTCTGCCGCCTGCAACAGATTTACCAGAATATTCTCCACATCTTCACCGACGTACCCGGCTTCAGTGAGAGTCGTGGCATCGGCCATGCAAAATGGCACATTTAATATTCGGGCCAGTGTCTGGGCAACAAGAGTCTTACCGGACCCGGTGGGACCAACGAGGATAATGTTTGATTTCTGCAGCTCTACGGCATCCTCCTCAACCGGGGCGTCAATACGCTTATAATGATTATGGACGGCTACCGAGAGAACCTTTTTTGCATAGTCCTGACCGATTACATACTCATCAAGATGCAGGTTTATCTCTTTTGGTTTCAAGGAAACCTGTGCGGCCGCGGCTTGCTCTTCCGAATCAAGACCATCTTTATCGTGAACTATCTCATTGCAGAGTTCAATGCATTCATCGCAGATGAAAACATCCGGCCCGGCTATGAGTTTGCCTACCTCCTCTTGATCCTTACCACAAAAGGAGCAGACGCAATCAGGTCCATTGTTATTCTGGTTATCCATGCTTTTTATCCTCTGCTAGTTCTTCCCGCTTCGACAGCACCTTATCGATAATACCATATTCCTGGGCTTCAGTTGCACTCATAAAATAATCGCGATCGGTATCTGCGGTGATTTTTTCGAGCGGACGCTTGGTGTGAAAAGCAAGGAGACGGTTAAGATCATCTTTCATCCGTAAAATTTCCTTGGCTTGAATATCTATATCCGTCGCCTGTCCCTGGAATCCTCCCATCGGCTGGTGGATCATAATTCTCGCATTCGGCAGAGAGTATCTTTTACCATCAGTACCTGCGGCCAGCAGAAAGGCCCCCATGGATGCGGCCTGCCCCATACAGAGAGTGGCTATATCGCAATTCACGTATTGCATGGTATCATAAATGGACATCCCGGCAGTCACCGATCCTCCGGGGGAATTGACGTAAAAGGTTATGTCTTTCTCGGGATCTTCCGCCTCGAGAAACAGCAATTGGGCGACGATGACATTTGCTACATCATCGTTTACTGCCGATCCGAGGAAAATAATTCGCTCCTTTAACAGACGTGAGTAAATATCATACGCTCTTTCCCCGCGGGGACTCTGCTCCACCACCATCGGCACAAGATTCATGTGGTACGCTCCTTAAAACGGTTCGACTGCAACAGGCCGTGAGCCCTATGCAGTCGCTATTGAATAAATGGTGTTAAAACATACCCGCCAGGGCTCCCCAACGGATATGCTCATTATAATTCCTTTCCCGGCGTACGCAAGCCGTCCTGTCAGTTTCCTGGAGCTTCTTTTGCTTCAGTTTCAGCATCATTTTTGACTGCCTCTACGAAGACTGCCTGTTCCCGTAGGAAAGCGAGAATCTTCTCGTTCAACAATTCATTCATCAAGGGCAGCAGATCATCACGATTCTGGAAGAATTCCTTCACTTTGGCAACCGGCATATTGTACATATCACCAATACGCTTCAACCCCCTTTCCATATCTTCTTCTTGAACCTTGATGTCTTCAAGCTCGGCAATTTTCTTTAAAATGAAATCGCCACGGACTCTTTTCCCGGCCATCTCCTCATTTTGTTCAGCAAGTTTCTCCCTACTGAGACCGGCGGCCTCAAGGCTCATGCCGCTCTGTTCAAATTGCTTCTCGGTTTGCTTGATCATCTGTTCTATTTCAAAGGCCACCAGTCTTTTCGGCACCTCAAATTCATTCGTCTCAAGCAGTTTCTCCATTATCCTATCGGTGATGACTCCCTCGGCCCGCTCTTCCCGCTGCTTGGCAAGTCGATCTTTGATCGACGCCTTCAGCTCATCCAGGGTATTAAATTCCTCTCCGGCATCTTTGGCAAACTCATCGTTGAGTTCAGCGAGCACCCGCTCCTTGATATCCTTGACAGTAATTCGGAACTCGATCTTTTTCCCCTTAAGCATTGGGTTGGGATGGGATTCAGGGAAATCAACCTCATGCACGCCCTCCTCGCCTTTGTTCATCCCGATCAATTTTTCTTCGAATTCCACCCCCATATTGCCGGAACCGACGTCAACCGAGTAGTTGTCGTTTTTGACTTGCGGCATCGCAGCGCCTTCATGGAAGCCCTGAAAATCGACGATGACCACATCATCCTTTTGAATCGGCCGATCGGTCACCGCACGAAGAGCAGCGAGATTTTTCTGCATTTCAGCGAGTTCGAGCTGTATCTCTTCATCGGTTACCAGAACTTCCTCTTTTTCCACCTCGATGCCCTTGTACTGGCCCAACTCAAATTCCGGTCGGACATCGACTTCTGCAATAAAAGTAAACGATCCGTCCTCATTGTACTTTATATCTTTAATATCCGGATGAGCAATGGGATCAATACCCTGTTTCTCAATTGCATCGAAATAATTATCCTGAACCAGCTTCTCCCCGGTCTCACCTTCAACCTGAGCCTTATAATATTTTACAATAACTGATCGGGGTACCTTTCCACGACGAAAACCTTTCATCTTGGTTTCCTTTTTCAGCTTGTCATAGGCCTCATTCAGCCTGGACTGAACACTGTCTTCCGGCAGTGTGACCGTTATTTTCCTTGTGAGAGCACTGATCTCTTCAACATTTACTTCCATCGAGTCCCATCCTTTCATTTTGAAATTATCATAAACACCCGAACCCTGTTCTCTTCCCTGCGAGCAAAGCCACCAGCAAACAGCACAGGAAATGCCGAGACATCGACATCAGGTTTCAGTGGATTATTACTGCCACAGGTGAGGTGTACCTATCTAAAAATTGATTTGGTGCGAGAGGGGGGAGTCGAACCCCCACACCGTAAGGCGCCAGATCCTAAATCTGGTGCGTCTACCAGTTCCGCCACCCTCGCAACCGAAAATCTATATAAAACCAATCAACAATACACCAATGGTGCAATGCAAACACGACCCTTACCAAATCGCTACTAATTAATTCACATAACCATTGCAGTCAAGACCGTACTTGCTATAGTTTGTTGCCGGACCTAAAAAGTTGCTATAAATACCATCTTGCCTGTACGGTTACCAGTTAATTTTATGGGTTATCCTTTTTTCACAACCAGGAAATTCTTTTCTTGCTCTACAAAACAACAATTTCTCAGGCGCCATGTTCAACTGACTTTTCTACTGCCTTGGATTGACTTGGTTTGACCAACATTCCCCTTTATTTTTGCCACATAATCGGTCATCTTGCATAAATGGAGCGGAGTGGCTATTGTTGTTCTATGTGTATGCACTGCTATTTACTGAGAAAAGCGTTACTTAATAATTCATGATGAGGCAGTTCCTATGAGATATTCCAGATTTTTTGCAGCAGGTCTTTTTTCACTACTGGCTGTTTCCGGCACCAATGCCTTGGCAGTAGCTCCTTCCGGTCACGACAACCGGGTGGAATGGAGCGTGGAACAAACTTGGCCGGTCACTGGAAAAACACTATCTATGGTCCATTCCCTGGATGGTAAATTAGTCTACATTCTCAATGATAAACAAGAGGTTCAAGTTTTTAACAACCAGGGAGAACTGCAGGGTTCGATCCCGGTGGACAAAGGTGTTTCCGCTATAGATATCGCCCCTCAGGGAGAAACGCTCTATTTCGTTGACGATATTAACAATACCTACAGTTCTATTTCAGTTTCCCTGGTCGTTGATGTCGATATTTCCGGTTCACCATTTAAAGGGCCGGCTGACGCCCCGGTAACCATCGCCTTGTTCACGGATTTCGAGTGACCGTATTGCGGCAAAATTTTGCCGCTTCTCGAGCAGGTGCTCGAAAGGAATCCTCAAACCGTAAAATTAGTCTATAAAAGCATGCCGCTCAGATTTCATAAAATGGCCTTGCCCAGTGCAAAAGCTGCACTTGCGGCTCGGGAACAGGGGAAATTCTGGGAATTCCATGATCGGCTATTTGCTGAGAAAAAATTGAGCCCGATGTCGATAACGAAGATTGCCCAGGACCTCAAACTGGATCTCCCACGTTTTGAGAAAGATATGGCGTCGGCAAAAATTCAGGCCGAAATCAATAAGGATCTCCAGGACGCCAAGAAAGCCGGTGTCACAGGTACACCAACCGCTTATATCAATGGTCGTCTCCCCAAACAGCGCAGTCTTGATGGTTTTCAGGCTATAATTAATGAAGAACTCCAGAAGCTTGGTAAAAATTAGCCTGCTTTATGAACGCCAACTTTATCCATCAGGAACTGACCTTTGCCGATAACAATCTTGCCTGTGCACTCTATGGCGATCTGAACAAGAACTTGCAGATCCTGGAAAAAAGCACCGGGGTGACAATTAATACAAGAGGGACGAATCTTCGTATCAGCGGTGTGGCCCATGACGTAGAGTTGATTACAGCACTGCTTAATCAACTCTACGAGCTCATCGGCAAAGGCTATCCGGTATACAGCTCGGATTTCGCCTTTGGCTTGAAAATTCTGGAATCGACACCCAAGGCCAGACTCGACAGGATATTTCTCGATAAAGTCTATGTTACCACCAAAAACAGGGTGGTATCTCCCAAAACCAAGAATCAAAAAATCTACATAGACGCTATCCGCAGTAATGATATTGTCTTCGGCATAGGACCGGCTGGAACCGGCAAGACCTACCTTGCCGTGGCCATGGCCGTTTCGGCCCTCAGCTGCGGCCAGGTACGTTCCATTATCCTGGCGAGACCCGCAGTCGAAGCAGGAGAAAAGCTCGGTTTTCTTCCGGGTGATCTTGCTCAAAAAGTAAACCCTTACCTCCGTCCCCTGCACGACGCGCTCAACGACCTGCTCGGCCCTGACAAAGCAATAGACCTGATCGAGCAGGACGTCATTGAAATTGCCCCTTTAGCCTTCATGAGGGGGCGGACTCTGAGCAACGCCTTTATTATCCTTGATGAAGCCCAGAATACCACACGGGAACAGATGAAAATGTTTCTGACCAGAATCGGTTTTGATTCCCGGGCAGTGATTACCGGGGACACAACCCAGGTGGATCTGCCGGTGAAGACCCATTCCGGCCTGGTGCAGGCCCGGAAGATCCTCGCTGGTATTGACGGCATTAAGTTCTGCTCTTTTTCCAAAGTCGACGTGGTTCGTCATCCCCTGGTTCAGGAAATTATTGATGCCTACGACAACAAGTAAGGGATAGTCCGTGCCGACCGACCTCAATATTACACACCGGACCATCGACTTTCCGGTCAGCTGCAAAAAACTCAGGCGGCTGGGCGATTGGCTGCTGGCAGAGTGTGGGGTGCCTGACTATACTGTCAGTCTGCTCCTGACAGACGACCGGGAAATCACCAGACTTAACAGCCAATACAGAAAAATCAACAAACCGACTAATGTACTCTCCTTTTCTTTCGCGGATGGAGCGGATACCTCCATGGCATCCCTGCCGGTGAAGGAACTTGGCGACATTGTCATTTCCCTTGATACGGCTCTTCGGGAGGCCATCGAATTTAAACAATCCCTGTATGAACGTCTCAGCTGGCTGGTCATCCATGGCATGCTTCACCTGTTGGGCTATGATCATGAACTCTCAAAACGTGATGAGCAGGAAATGTTCGACCGGGAAAATCAATTACTCAGCAAGCTGCAGAAATATAGGAGAACGGCAATGACCAAACTTGCGATCAATGTGGATCACGTAGCTACCGTTAGACAGGCGAGAGGGATTATGGAACCGGACCCAGTATCCGCCGCCGCAATCTGTGAACTTGCCGGAGCGTCGGGAATCGTCGTCCACCTCCGTGAAGATCGCCGCCACATCCAGGACCGCGATGTCTATCTGCTGCGACAGACCATAAAAACCAAGCTCAATCTGGAGATGGGTGCCAATCAAGACATTATCAAGATAGCCCTTGAGGTCAAACCGGATCTGATTACCCTGGTCCCGGAAAAAAGGCAGGAGTTGACCACCGAGGGGGGCCTTGATGTCCTTTCCCAGCAAAGCAAGGTAGGCAAGGTCATTGAAAAGATGACCGCGGCTTCAATTCCGGTCTCCATCTTTGCCGACCCCGAACCACAGCAACTTGCCGCCGCCCGTGAAGTGGGCGCAACCTTTGTCGAACTCCATACCGGAAAATACTGTGATGTCGTCGGGGAAAGAAAGAGAGACGAGGAGTTCCAGCTTTTAGCGGAGGCTGCTGAAGCTGCCACCCAGCTTGGTCTCAGGGTCTGCGCTGGCCATGGGCTCAATTACCAGAACACTGCACCAATTGCCGCCCTCGATGCTATTGAGGAACTGTCTATCGGACATGCTATTATAGCCAGAGCTGTTTTTATAGGTCTGGATCAGGCAGTAAAAGAGATGCTTGCCATTATCAGGCAGGCCGACAACGCAATATAGAACCCCGATCAGCTTTATCCGGTTTGACCTGGTGCAGTCAGAAAACGGCGCTTATCCCGGCTACTCAAGGAATATTCATTGAGAGATTCGGTAGATGTCCATGCCCGGGTTGTTCGCGGAATACGTTACGGTCTTATCAATGTGCGTACCGATGGCAAGAGGTTGTATTTTGCCCAGATAGAAGAGAGTGGCGGTGACTGGGTGTACACGACACTTTCTCCAGCACAGATCGAAGCTGCCCGGTAAAACAGCGTATTTTATCATTGATGGCGTCGTAAAAACTACCCAAAGGGCATAGAAATATTCACCTTCTGAAGTTTTTCAAAGTCTGCGCTTATCTAGTTAGCCATCCCTTTGTTAAAGGTTTTTACGAGCTTGTCATCGTTGCCGAAACGCTGAAGATTTTTTGACCAACTATATAATTGTCAACAAAAGGGTAAACTGAGCTGGGAAGGCTGATTACATCCAGGTCAATTAAATTAATCAATACGAAGCATTTAATTTTGCTCATCGAGATTCGGCCGGCCTGAAACTGGATTATCGGCTCATCGTCAGAACCTTATAAACCAGGAGGAGACCCCCTATGACCAGAACAGTCGTATGTACACTTGCTGCCATGGGAATCATTATGCTGTTGCCGGCAATATATTTCGTTCCGACGGCGCAAGGTGCATCCATCGGAGTCAGTGGGCTGTGGACGATCTACGAAAAGTCGCTCAAGAATGCCAAATACATCGATCTGACGCATGCGCTGATGCCATCTATCCCCGTATGGAAGGGCTTCGGTAAGTCAACCTTCGGACCCGCATTGAATCCGGAGACCGGCAAACCATACCGCTACACTAATGACGGCTTCGAAGCGACCCGATACAATTTGAGCACCGATCAGTTCGGCACCCAGCTTGACCCACCTGCCCATTGGGCACCGGAGTACCCTACTATCGACGAATTGCCCGCTACGTATGCGATACGGCCGCTGGTAGTCATCTCTATCGTTGATCAGGTTGCGAAGAATCCGGGATACAACCTTCAGGTCCCTGACATTGAAAGATGGGAAACAATGCACGGCAGGATTCCCGAAGGCTCAGTGGTCATGGTGCGTTCGGACTGGTCAAAGGGATGGCCCGATCCCGCGCTTGCAACACAGACGGTTTTTCCTGGCGTATCGCTCACCGCATTGAAATTCCTCCACGAGAAGCGCCGAATTCTCTTCCATGGTCATGAACCGCTGGATACTGATTCAACTCCGACGCTCGAGGGCGAGCATTGGCTGATGCACCATGGATACAGCCAGGCCGAAGGAGTAGCCAATCTGGATAAGGTCCAGGAAACCGGCTGTCTGGTAACCATCGGCTATCCTAAGTTTAAAGGCGGCCTGGGAGGGTTTGCCCGCTACATTGCCATCTGTCCGTCGGACTGGCAATACGGTGTTGCAGTAGGTCAGGTACCCGATGCCCCGTTGCCAAGGAGTGATAGAGTACTCCAATGGGATACACAGCAGGGTATGCGGGTGCGCAAGTAACCGGCTTGATGAAAAACAAGGCGGTGTCGGGTTTTTGTGAATTATAATCGTCACCGGTAGAAACAATAAGGCGCATCTGACACTTCAATTGTCGTGACCCAATAATACTTGCCAGCAACTCCAAAAAAGGCGGCAATGGGCAATTTGGAACAATCCAGATCGGCAAAGAAATAACAGACTTGAAAAAGGATTTAAAACTTGCTAAAGAGAGAGCCGGTTTAAAGAGGCATTTTTACCCGCATTGACTGTGTCATTTTTTCTGCTGACCCGGTACACTAAGCGAAGTAAATAAGTAGAGTCTGGGGGATGCCATGGGATAATCAACCGTTGCTACCACGGAATTGATATGACCCTGGCGAATGAGCCTCTCATCAGTCAACTACGAAATTTAATCAGAGATTAACCTCGTAATAAGCTGAAATTCTTAGCCTGGATGGTGGAACTGGTAGACACCCGAGACTTAAAATCTCGTGCACCTTGCGTGCGTGTCGGTTCGACTCCGACTCTAGGCACCAGTTATTTAAAGGGTTTGCGGGAATTTTTCGCAAACCCTTTTTTCTTTCCCCTTCGAAATATTTCACTAAATTGAGAAAACTATGGAGAAGTACCAGGGGGTTAAATTTCAGTTTCACCGGACGAAGGCGACGTACTCTTACGACAAACGATTAAACCAACTCAATCACTGGGCCAATATCCTTGCTGAGCTAGGTCTGGCGCCGGTGCATGCAACAGGTGCTTATGGCAACCAGTCATATAGAACCGGCAACACCGCCTTTATTATAACTAAATCGTCAATGCTGCCCGCCAAAACGCTTCTGGTGGAAAACTTTTGCCACGTTGTCGGCTATGATGAGCAAGCCGCTGCCTTCATTACAGAAGGAACCGCCATTCCCAGTTCAGAAAGTTATCTCCATAACGCTTTGTACCAGGCGCAGCCACATATAAACGCAATTCTTCATGGCCACTGTTCCCTGTTGAACGATCATGCGAAAGCCCTCAATATCCCTGTGACCAAGAGATTTTATGACTACGGGACCCAGGATCTTGCCAAAGCCGCAGTTTGTCTCGTTGACCAGGCTACCCTCTTTTTTATTTTAAAGGACCACGGCTTCGTCGCTTTGGGAAAAGATATAGATAGTGCCGGAAGATTAACTCTTGAATATTTCTCAAAACTTATTGCCCTTTTGCAAACTCTTTGAATAAAGATTCTCGAAATAACTCTTTTTCTTAACCGCAAATTGTTATTTTATCATAATCGATCTTTTACCTTGATAAGCGACTGACTTCATATACTATTTCACAGACAAATCCGTATAAATACCTATATGATTTCAGTATTCCCACCTATTTACTCTCTGCCCATTTCTTCTATAATACGATAATCTGTAGCATGGAGTTGCTATATTATTTGTATGGAGGAAAATACGGCATGGAAGACGATTTCAGCAAGCTGCGGGAATTAAAAAAACCGCTCGATCAAACAACAAATACCATTGTTGGTGTGCAACCGACCATCGGATCAAAACCCAACACCAGGCTATGTTTTGTAATTACAAAAAACAAAAATAATTCCTGGGTTGACGATCTGCATGCCCAAGAACAACTCAATCGGATGGAGCGGGTATTTCACTGACAATCTAAATTTCTGCCGTTGATCAAGACGCAGCCGTACAACCGACACGGTTATAGCTCTTTCGGTGCAGATGAGGCGAATTCGTGAGGAGCACCCTCTATTGATAAATAAAGAGCGCATAGCCTTCGCCTTCCTTCCTAACTCGCAATAGCACCCTTTTCCAATCCTATTGATGGTTAAAATTCGGGCCAATAAATCGGCCAGGTATTTTATCCCCGCCAAACACCTCTCTTTGCCTTTGCTCCTTAAATACAGCGGTAAAAAAACATCTTGAGTTATTAAAATAATCAGAATGTTTGGCCACCTGCAAATTGTTTACCCAGCGTAAAACGCATCTCTTCGCTGATATGATTCCTCGATATTCAATTCAGGCCTCTTTTGCAATATCTTCGATAAAATGAAAATTCATACAGTTTTAACGAAAAAATTGCAGAACATGTGTTATAAGAAGTTACACTTCAGCCCGTTTGCTCCGCCGAAAACAGCCCCCCAACTTTTCTGACGTTGCAACCAGTTTTATTGTTTTTCAAAGAAAGTCATCTCGGGCAGAAAGGAGGTTCGTTTTTTTTGGGTAGAATATTCTTGAACAGTATATTGAAAGAGGCTACCCTGTGGAGAGTTGAAATTCAATCAGGCATCGGCGATTTTCTCTGCATTGCAAGAAAGTGCCTGCCTGTACTTACCGGCACTTGTTTTTTTTGCGTTACAGTTATCATGAACAGCACTGTCCGCCGAGATGCCTTGTTCGATACACGCGAGAACCCTGATGTATGTTGAATTTATCCCTGCGCTCAGTCCTTATTTTTCCTTATGTGGCACTCGTTGTTACCTTAGCTGTAGCAATCGGGACCTTATCTTATCTTGCCGGTGGTCAAGCAGTTTTAACCGTTTCTGAACATCTCCTTAAAGAAACTGTCAGTCGCATCAGTCAGGCCGTTGACCGGCATGTGGTCGGTTCCGGGGCAACACTGGAGGCAGCCTTTCCGGATGGAATGTTTGCACCGGTTTCTATTGAGGCGGATTTTGACAACCTCCGCACCCGCTTCTGGATTGCCACTTCCTTGCACATTGATCCCAACAACTATGTCTACTATGGCAATAAAGCCGGTCAGGCTTTCGGTCTCTATCGCCATTCGTTTGACAAAGGGGAATTACGCATAAAATACAAGCCTGAAGAACACCGCAGTTATTATCAAATTGATGGCATTGACGGAGAAATGCACACCCGAACTGTGGAAAAGAAATTATTCGACCCCAGACTCCGTCCCTGGTACCAGGCCGGTCAGACAACCAATAAGGACACCTGGACATCGGTATATATTGACTTCGGCACCCAGGATCTTGTCGCGACGCGGGCCCGGCAGGTACTAAACAGCAAAGGGGAGATCGATGGAGTGGTCGCAACGGACATGCCTTTGCGGTCATTGAATAATTTTGTCAGCAATCTTGAGGTATCGCCCAACGGAGTGGCCTTCATTATTGAACCGAGCGGTGACCTCATCGCCTCGTCCTGCAGCCCAAATGTCCGTCAGAATGAGTCTGGAAAAAATATCAGAGTGAATGCTGCTAAGAGCGGCCACCCTCTGTTAACGGAAATTTATCAGCATCTTCTCCCTTATCTGTCTCAAGGAAAACTTAGCCGAACCCCCCGGACTTTCTTCTTTGACAATATAGAGGGGAAAAAAATCCATGTCGCTTTCAATAGCTTTGAAGATGGCGCCGGACTCGAATGGATTAACGTTGTTGCCCTGCCCAGTGAAGATTTTCTCGGGGGGATCAGCAATAATGTACTTCGCACCCTTTTTCTTGGTATTGTCGCCACAATCATTGTCATCCTTGTTGGGCTGGCTATCCTCCACTGGGTGACGAAAGATCTGAAAATTCTCTCAGTCGCAGTGAACAGTGTCGGCAGCGGATTTGTTGAAAAACCGATCGATATTCAGAGAAAAGATGAAATTGGTGATCTGGCGAGGAGTTTTTCAGCCATGCAGCGCCGTCTACAAACCGATTATTTAACCGGCCTGCCAAACCGATATGCCCTTGAACAGTACCTGCAGGCCAAAATCGAAAAGTATCAGGAACAGGAGCAGGGAACACCTTTCGCCCTTCTCTTTATCGATCTCAATGAGTTCAAATTAATTAACGATCGTTTTGGCCACGATGTCGGTGATCAGGCATTGATCGAGTTTGCCCTGCGAATGCGGATGCATATTCGTCAGAACGATTTTGTCGCCCGATTTGCCGGAGACGAATTTATTATCGTCATAAATGATGTGCGATCGACGAAAGATCTTCAACCAATCAAAAACAATATTGAACGCGCATTGGCCGCACCACTAAAATCGTTTGACAGTTCATCTCTCAAACTGGGAGGAGCCATCGGGGTCGCGCACTTTCCTAAAGATGCGACAAGTGCATCGGATCTGCTGATCGTCGCCGACCATAAAATGTACCAGGAAAAAACTGTCATTAAGAAACGGTTGTCACTCTAATACCTTACTCCACAAAAACCGTTTAAAAAGAAATCCCGAGATACATATGAAATCTGGGCCTTGTACTCACTTCCAAGGCATTTACTCCCCTCGTGGGTTACTGCTTTTCTCACAATATTTCTTCAGGGTCCGAAGACAGGCTGAAAACATGGCCAAGCTAGCGGGAGCCCTTCTTCCTCTCCTCCTCGCGCAAAACTTTTGCCAGCTCCCTGCCTGCCTCAAACGATTCCCTCAGGTAATCATCTTTTCTTTCGATCTCGCCTTTCCGGTCCACGCCCCTGCAAAGAACGGTCTTCCATAATCCTGCACTTAGGACATCGAAAAAATATTTGACGGTGAGGATAGCCCCATCAAAGAGTTTTTTCCCACTGGTCGCCCCAACCGAAATGAACAATCCCTTACGCAGTTCCGGTGCGGCGCCAAACACCTGGTTCTCTATCCAGTATTTTCTCACCCACAAAGACTGGCAGCGATCCATAAAGATTTTCGTGTGGGCACTGACCGAATAGAAGAAAATCGGCGAGGCCAGCATTATCCCGGTACTGGCTTCCAACTTGGCAAGAATTTCCGGAAAATCGTCGCGGATGGCACACTCACCATTTTTGATACAGGCATATATTTCCAGACAAGGCGAGATCTTATAGTCCCGAAGAATCACCTCTTCGACCTCGGCGCCTTCCTGCCTTGCACCGGCCACCGCCTGTTTCAGTAAAGCAGCGCTGTTTCCGTCTCGCCTGGGACTACCGTATATTGCGATAATCTTTGCCATGCAACCTCCTTCTCATTGCCTTCATTACTTTTATCCTGATCTAAAGGAATTTGTAAGGATACTTAACTTCAATATTGAAACATTATAAGATCACCCAGTAAATGGGGATCAAAAATAGGCTGATTTCTCAAAGAAATGTTGCATCCGGCAATTTCGGCTAATTCTCTTCAGCTCACATCATATTGCTGCCCGCACAAAACTCCAAGAGTCGTTTCCCCGCCAGGCTTGGCAAACTTCTGAAATGGCCATAATCGTTCTGTTCATCAGGTTGCTTGTGCCCTTCAAACAATGCATGCGGCAGGAAGAAAACAATTGACTCTAAGATATTGTTTTGTAATAGTAAATTAAATTGCTAAACAAGATCATCTCTTCACTTCTCACACCCATGACAAAGTCATCCACCGACACAAAAAATCTCGATGCTGCCAGGCGAATTTTTACTCATCTTGCTGAAATCGCTGATGCAAATATCTCCATACGCCTCTGGGACGGATCCTACATTCCTCTGGGAGATAATGCCACTAAACAATGGAATATCTCAATTAATGGGCCCGAAGTGCTTGGAGCGATCCTCCGAAAACCCACTCTGGAGAATGTACTCAGGCAGTATGCCACTGGGAATATCGATTTTAATGGTGGTCAGCTGATAGATTTTTATGAAGTCCTGCGACAACGCGGTTCAAGAACAAAAGGTGTGAGTTCGAGCCAGCTCAGGAAGCGACTCGACAAATGGTACCTGCTCAGGCAGGCCTTGCCTCTCCTGTTCGCAAAAAAAGCCGACACTGCCCGCAACCTTGAGTTCCATGGCGATGATAAAGGTCGCCGCCAGGCAGTTCGGGATGAAAAATCGTTTATCCAGTTTCATTACGATCTGTCCAATGAATTCTATCAGCTCTTTCTGGATCCTGAGATGCAGTATTCCTGCGGCTATTTTACATCCTGGACTAAAAATCTTGAAGAGGCCCAGCAGAGTAAGCTTGATATGATCTGTCGCAAGCTACGCCTGCAGCCGGGCGATCGCTTTCTTGATATAGGTTGCGGCTGGGGAGGTCTTCTGTGTCATGCCGTCAAACACTATAAGGTTCTTGGCTATGGTGTCACCCTGTCACAGAAGCAGTACGATTTTGCCCAGGAAAAAATCAGCAGGATGGGGCTTGCAGATCGGATTACCATTGAACTTCGCGACTACCGGGAACTCACCGGCGAGTATGATAAAATTGCCAGTATAGGCATGTACGAACATATCGGTATCGCCAACTACCCTGCCTATTTTAAGAAATTGAATTCCCTGTTACGGGACCGCGGAATGCTTCTCAATCATGGCATCACCCGGCGGGCCAAGCATAGCCGGCGGCAATTTGCCCGGATTACACTCGGCAGAAAATTCATTTTGAAATACATTTTCCCTGGATCGGAGTTGGATCATATAGGGCATACACTCTCAAAAATGGAGGCCAACGGCTTCGAAGTACATGACGTTGAGACCTGGCGGGAACACTATGCACGCACGACCAACTTGTGGTGCAGACGTCTGGAAGCCAATAAGGAGCAGGCTATCGCTCTGGTTGGCGAGGAAAGATACAGAATGTGGATTGCTTATCTTGCCGGAGTTTCCTTTGCCTTTCATGACGGTTCCCTGAGAATTTTTCAGGCGGTGGCGACCAAACATCGGAGTAAAGGCCCGTCTGCCATGCCACCGACCCGTGAGTATCTCTATGCGCCTTATCAAAACGACAATACTGACTGATATTCCTGTAGTGATAAATATGACTGTGTGCACTTGCCACCGGCTCTTTGGGCCGTCGGCTATCGCAATAAAAAGGAGAAGGGTTGATGAAGGACATTCAGGTGAATTCGGATCTTATTGCCTATTGCGGGCTTTACTGTGCTGCCTGCAGTTCCTACCTGAAGGGAAAATGTAATGGCTGTCACGAAAACGACAAAGCCACATGGTGCAAGGTACGCTCCTGCTGTATAGAAAGGGGGCTTAAAAGTTGTGCAGAGTGTACAGACATTCCATCTCCGCGTGCATGCAGAAAATATAATACCTTCATATCCAGATTCTTTGGTCTGATTCTCAATTCCGACCGTGCAGCGTGCATAGCGCAGATAAAACAATTGGGTCATGAACAACACGCGAAGACCATGACTGAGATCAGATCGAGGACAATAAAGCGGTAGTCATGCCTTCGGATTAGACCGCATCAGCACTTTCTCTGGTTTCAAACATCACACCGGGAAAAGCTGCTGCAGTTGTTCCAGCCAGAAAGAGACGGGACAGGCGCAGTTCCCTGTGACCGATGCTGGAGGGTAGGTTTGACGACAGAGCCAGGTCTGCCGCGAGATGGCTTATTTCAACACTTCCCTTACTTTTTCGGCGAGTTCCTTTTTCGAGAAAGGTTTCTCCAGCAAGACCGTGTTTTTTTCCAGCACCCCTCTATGCAAAATAATGTTAGACGAATACCCGGACATGAACAGCACTTGGAGTTCGGGAAAAATCTTCTGCAACCTGCTGGCCAGATCCCGGCCATTTAATTCCGGCATGATCACATCGGTGACCAGCAGATCTATTTTTCCCGGATGATTTTCAGCTATGGTGATCGCTTTCATAGGTGAATTTGCCGTCAACACCCTGTAGCCAAGTTGTTTAAGCATCCTTTCAACCAGACTGAGAATAGCTGCTTCGTCTTCCACTAGAAGGAGGGTTTCGTTATTGCCGAGGAGCATTGCTGCGGTGTCATTGACCTTAATGGCTTGGGGTTGTCCGGTGACACGTGGGAAGTAGATCCTGAAGGTAGTACCTGCACCCAACTCACTGTAAACGTTTATAAAGCCATTATTTTGCTTAATGATACCATAGACCGTCGCCAGACCGAGTCCCGTGCCTCGACCGATACTTTTGGTGCTGAAAAAAGGTTCAAATGCCCTTTCCTTGACTGCCTTTTCCATACCTCCGCCGTCGTCGCTGACCGACAGTAGAACGAATTCGCCCGGAACAAACCCCTGGTGCAGGATGCAATAAGCCTCGTCAATCTCAATGTTCGAGGTCTCGATGATGACCTTGCCGACACCACTGATGGCATCTCTGGCATTGACACAGAGGTTGGCTAGAATCTGGTCAATTTGCGACGGGTCAATGTGTATCGGCCAGACCAGTTCACCAGGATTCCAGATAAGTTCGACATCCTCCCCGATCAGATGCTCCAGCATCTTTTTCATGCTGATAACCGCATAATTAAGGTCAACCACCTTCGGCGTGACCGTCTGGCGACGGGCAAAGGCCAGCAGTTGCCGGGTAAGTTCCATGGCTCGCCTGCCAGCCTCGCTTATTTCCAGTATATCTGCATACAGGGGATCATTCTCATTTATTTTTTCCAGGGCCAGCTCGGCATAGCCCATGATTACATTGGTCATATTGTTGTAATCGTGGGCAACCCCACCGGCAAGCCTGCCAACCGCTTCCATTTTCTGCGCCTGGCGGAGATGGTCTTCAATCTCCAGCCGATGCTGTTCCGCCTTGCTGAGACGCACACTCATTTTGTTGAACTCATCAATCAGGGTAGACAGGGCATTGGTTGGCAAGGATTCAATACGATGGGAAAAGTTGCCGTCGGCAATCTGCTCGAAGGCCTGACTGAGCAGTTTTCCGGCAGCCTCTTCCATAGACAATATCGGCAGCCCGCAAAAAAGAGTCCACTCGACACCGGGGGCATGGCTGTAACAGAAAATCCACTCTTCGCCTGTACCGTCGGTCACCGACAGCACGCCTTCTCCGTTGTCGACAACCGCATCCAAATCGATATCTGCCCATTGCCCACCGAGTTTGGCCATCGGATGCAGAAAGACCCGTCCCTTGCTCTGATCGATTTCGGCCTGCAGTTTCTCATGCAGCACCAACAGGCCATCTTGATTAATAATAAACTGCTTCTGTTCGGAAAAAGAATTTGCAGTGGCAAAATCCCGGTAGAGATACCGAAGCGGAAGATCAATACTCCATAGACCGATAAATAGGTCCCCCTGCCAGACCGGCAAAGAAACCGAGACGATCAGACCTTCCCCTGCGTAATCGATGGTAGGCGGTGTCCATTGAATCTGTCGTTGCGGGTTGTTCTCAGGATTAACTGACACATATGTATGATAGGTGGACCAGTCAAAATCGCTGGTTATGGCCGTGCATTGATCTATATACGGATATTGCAGAGCCGTATTTCCCGCATCCTGAAAATAGATCCAACCGACATCGCCCAAACGGTCATGGATATGTTTCAGATGGGGGCCGATATGTCGATGACTGTACAAATGACGCCGTGCGGTCGGGTCATCGCGTAGATGCTGTCCCCAGGAAAAACTGATGGCATCCTCCGGAGCACTGCCATCCCTGAAAGCTCTGAGCAGAGGCTGACTCTGGAAAAAGCCATCGTCATCCACAGCAAAGCCGTCACTTTGCAGCCATTGGTCGATCTTTTCATCCTGATCATTATGCAGGTCTAAAAGGAGCAGCGTGGTCCGTTGGAGTTCTTCCAAGGCATTGTACAGCCTGTCAACCTGTCGGCCGAGGATCGCACGATACCGGCCAAGCTGCCAGCTGATGGCTTCAAGTTCATTCATACGCTATGCTCCTCGAATGAAATAGGACGACCCTATAGTTACCGGACGTTGACTCTGAACATGGAATGCAGATGAGTATTTTTGTTACATCTATCATATTAAGAAAAATACCTTTCCAAAGAAAAGTATGGCATCACATTCTTCCCTGCAGATAACGAAAAGCGAGGCCATACCCCTGAAGGGGCGTCACTTTGTCCAGGAGAACGCTAATTGTTCATGATTGTATAGTATCATATATATGTTATTCGAGACCAGCTACAGAAACACTCTTTTTTTCACGTTTTTATAGGATTTCTCCCATAAAAGCTTGAATCATTAATATTGCAGCCTCTTAAAACATAAAGGTAATAATATTTATCCCCTGGAATTCATGCGAAATGTTTCCATTTCCAGACACTCTTCCATCTCTTTCGAGACTTATTTTCCAGGCACCCTTATTTTACCGTATAGAGAAGAGACGAGGAAACTATAGTTCCCGGATATTGACGAAAATCAGCGGGCAATATAGTATTCTCGGCAGAAAATCATAGCCCGCTCAGGAGTATCTGAGTGGTATCGACTCACCTATCTGGATGGATATCGGCAATGACCACCAAAGATAATAGTGCCGGAGTTCCGGAGACAACACCGGATGTCAGTGCAAAACCTAATATCATTCAACGCATTACCGAGCATAAAAAAGGGGGGATGGGACAATTACCGGCGACGGCGATTAGCGGTAACGACATCACCTCTTCTTGTCTCTATGTCTCTGCCCTGGCAATCATTTATTCCGGAAAATGGGCGCCTTTGGTCTTGCTCCTGGTCGCGGGCGTTCTCTATCTTTACCGGGCGATTTACGCCGAGGTGGTTGGCGCCCTGCCCCTCAACGGCGGAGCATATAACGCCCTGCTCAACACGACCAGCAAGTTCAGGGCATCGATTGCCGCCTGTCTGACCATCCTGTCCTATATGGCTACCGCGGTAATTTCCGCCAGTGAAGCGATTCATTATGCACATAATATTCTGCCGCTGATGCCGGTTGAGACTGCAACCATCGGTCTTTTGGCCTTTTTCATGATTTTAAGCATCATCGGTATGACTGAATCCTCCATTGTCGCCATCATAATATTCGTCTTTCACCTGACCACCTTGAGTCTGTTGCTTGGCACCGGCCTCTTCTTCTTGGCCCATCACGGAATCGCGACCCTGCACCTCAACCTTACAACTCCGACCCAGGGCAGTCTGGGGACGGTCCTGCTGTTTGGTTTTTCCGCCTCGCTGCTGGGGATTTCCGGCTTCGAGAGTTCTGCAAACTTTGTCGAAGAACAGGCGGAAGGTGTCTTCCCCCTGACCCTGCGCAATATGTGGCTGGCAGTGAGCTTTTTCAATCCGGTTATGGCCTTCCTGGCCCTGGCCTTGGTTCCCATAGGTGATGTGACCATCCATCAGGACGCCCTGCTCACCTATATGGGTAACATTTCAGGCGGAAACTGGTTGGGATTTTTAATTTCCGCCGATGCTGCATTGGTTCTCTCCGGCGCCGTACTCACCAGTTTTGTCGGAGTGAACGGTCTGGTTCACAGAATGACCCTGGATCGGTGCCTGCCCCAGTTTCTTCTGAAAAAAAACCGCAGAGGCACAACCCATCGTATCATCATCTCCTTTTTTCTGCTCTGCACCTCCATTCTTTTCATCACCAAAGGCGACCTGCAGGCCCTCGCAGGCGTCTATACTATCTCATTTTTATCGGTCATGGTCCTGTTCGGCCTGGGCAACCTTTATCTCAAGACCAAGCGGGAAAAGCTGCCCAGACCCACCGTCGCCCCACTCCCCTCCGTGCTGCTTGCGGTAGGCGCTGTAATCGTCGGGCTTATCGGCAACGCAATAATGAACCTGCATTACCTGGTGATGTTCTTGGAATATTTCATTCCAGCGGTCCTGTTGATTTCGATTATGCTGGGCCGGATTACCATCCTCAAGGGATATCTTTTCCTGGTACGCTCGGCCCTCATGTACCTTGTTAAGGAAATGTCAAACTCCTCGCAATCAATTCGCAAGAGAATCGATGCGATCAACTCCCAGCAGATCGTCTTCTTCACCAGGGGAGACAATCTCGTTAATCTCAATCAGGCCATGCTCTATGTGCAGCAAAATGAGGACACCAACCGGATCAAGGTGGTGACCGTCGTGCGCGATGAACAGCAGATCGCCCCAAACCTCAGCCACGATCTGCAGTTTCTAAATGAGGCATATCCGGATATCGATATCGAATTTGTCCCACTGGTCGGCAACTTTGGCCCTGAGTTGATCCGCAGCTTATCAGATGAGTGGAGTATCCCTGTCAATCTGATGTTTATCGGGTCTCCGGGCACTCATTTCATCTATGGCCTTGCTGATCTAGGTGGAGTACGCCTGATCATTTAGTGGTTTACCGATTGATTACCTGTTTTTTAAAGGAAATCATGAGATTTTTTAACAGAGTGTTGCCCCACCTCTAAGGCACATATCCACCAACGTGTCTATTCATGAGGTTTTCCCTTCTGTCATTTTAGCCATATCAGGCGTCCTGATCATCAGGACACCTGCCTCCGCACAGAGCCAAGGCCGTTGTATTCCTTTGTAAAAATCAATAACATTACAGCTTTGTAATGTTATTGAAAGTCTAATGTAATGTCCGATGAGTATATTTGCTGGCGCCATCAGGAACAGCCGGTGAGCATCTCACTTTCTATCGGCCGCCGGGATGTGCTGCGAATCGGCCGGCTAAATGTTGCCAGTGGAAGTAGTGAGGCAAAACAGCAAATTATTGTGACAATTGACGAAATACTACCGGAGTCAAACAATGATCAGGATTGAAGGAATTACCAGGAAATATGGGACGTTCAAGGCGGTGGATGATGTCTCGATTACAATTAACTCAGGGGAGATTGTCGGACTCCTTGGTCATAACGGTGCAGGCAAGACAACGATCATGAAAATGATCACCGGCTTTCTTGAACCGACCGGCGGAAGCATCACCGTCAACGGTAAAGAGCTCAGCGCGGATCTCCGGGCGGTCCAGAAAGAGATCGGTTATCTGCCGGAAAACTGCCCAGTCTACCCGGAGATGACGGTGGTGGAATACCTCGACTACATGGCATCCCTACACGGCCTGAGAGAAGCAGAGCGCGCACCGCTTATCGCTGAAGCCATTGATCGGACAGCTTTGAAAGATAAGGCTTTTCACCAGATTTCCACTCTTTCCCGGGGCTACAGACAACGTACCGGTGTCGCCCAGGCGATCCTGCACGAACCTGATATTCTGATCCTCGACGAACCGACCAATGGCCTTGATCCCACCCAGATTCAGCATATGCGGGCACTGATCACCGATCTGGCCAAGTCGTCGACGGTCATAGTCTCCACCCATGTTCTCCAGGAAGTACAGGCCATCTGCGACCGGGTTATTATCCTCAAAAATGGCAGGAAGGCCCTCGACTCCCGGCTGGACCAACTCCAGACGGAGGGCAGATTGCTGGTACAGCTCGGCGGTAAAGATGAAGATCCCCAACCGATCATTAAGGGGTGTCCGGGAGTTGCTTCCATCCATCCCGCCGGAAATAGCAGATCGAATAAAGCAGGTGCCGGCTACGCGGTCACAATGATGAACGACGTAGAGGATCGTGAAAAAACTGCGGCCGGTATCGCTCAGATCCTGCACGAGAATGGCTACCTTCTTTACACAATGCAGTTTGAGTCGCGCAATCTCGAAACGGTCTTCGCTGAAATAAGTGCGCAATAAGGAGTGAAGAATAATGAAAAATATCTTTCGAATAGCTCATAAAGAGTTCGGTTCTTTCTTCAGTTCGCCGATCGCTTATATCTTCATTGGCGTTTTCCTGGCCATAAACCTTTTTATCTTTTTCTGGGTGGACACCTTCTTTTCCAGAAACATAACGGAAATCAGGCCTCTTTTCAGCTGGATGCCGATCCTTTTGATCTTTTTATCAGCGGCGGTGACCATGCGGTCCTGGGCTGAAGAGCGAAGGGCCGGGACCCTGGAACTGCTGCTTACCTCTCCGGTACCGCCGGGGTCCCTGGTACTGGGAAAATTCTTTGCCTGCCTCGGCCTGGTCCTGTTGTCCCTGCTGCTCACCCTGCCTATCCCCGTCACCGTCAGTTTTATGGGACCGCTGGACTGGGGTCCGGTTTTTGGAGGCTACCTGGCAACCATCTTTCTCGCCGCCGCCTACATTGCCATCGGTCTCTTTGTCAGCGTCAAATCAGACAACCAGATCGTCAGCCTGATCGTCTCGGTGCTTGTCTGTTCGCTCTTCTATCTGATCGGTTCCGAGACGCTGGTCTCCTTTTTCGGCAACCGTGGGGCGGAAATCCTGCAGCTACTCGGCTCCGGCTCCCGTTTCGATTCCATTACCCGTGGGGTAATCGATTTTCGTGATCTCTACTATTATCTTGCCCTCATGGGGGTATTCCTTACTTTAAACGTTTACGGCTTGGAGAGAATCCGCTGGGAGAACAATCCTGCCAATATTTGTCATACCCGCTGGCGTCTGCTCTGTGGTCTCTTGGTCGCCAATTTTGTCGTCGCCAATGTTTGGCTGACCCCGGTAAATACGCTGCGGGCGGACATGACCCACGGCAACATCTATTCCATCTCGGAGACCACCCGAAACTATCTTGCTCAGCTCAAAGAACCGCTGCTCATCCGGGGTTATTTTTCACCTCAGACGCATCCACTGCTTGCTCCATTAGTCCCGCGTCTCCGTGATCTACTCCGTGAATACGGGGTAGCCGGAGGAGAAAAGGTCCACGTCGAATTTATAGATCCCCAGGAACACCCGGATCTGGAACAGGAAGCCGGGCAGAAATATGGCATCAGACCGGTACCTTTTCAGACGGCGAACAAATATCAGGCTTCGGTCACCAACTCGTACTTCGATATCCTCATCCAGTATGGCGATCAGTTCGAGACTCTCGGATTTCGCGATCTGATAGAAGTCAAAGCCAGGGGAGAAGGCGACCTCGACGTTGAACTTCGCAACCCGGAATACGATATAACCAGAGCGATTAAAAAGGTGCTCTACAGCTATCAAGGCGGGGGCGATCTCTTTTCCGATATCGGCAAGTCGGTCAAGTTTGTCGGTTACATGTCCCCGGACAACCAGTTGCCCGACGAACTTGTCAAAATAAAAGGTCAACTGCAAACCATTCTCATGGACATGGAGAAGAAAAGCAAAGGGCTGTTTAGCAGTGAAATAGTCGATCCCGATGCAAACGGTGGGACTGTTGCCAAGAGCATCATGGACAAATACGGCTTTCAGCCCATGGCGGCCAGTCTCTTCGAGGATAAAACCTTCTGGTTTTATATGACCCTGCAGAGCGGCGATCAAACGGTAGAGGTATCCTTGCCGGAGGATCTGGCAAAAGAAAGCCTTTCGCGATCCATGTCCGCCGGGTTGAAACGGTTCGCCACCAGCTTTACCAAAACCATTGCCTTGAACACACCCAAAGTAATCCCGCCGATGCCGCAGTATGGCATGCCGGGCCGAGGTGCTCATTTTGATATTCTGCGTGAAATACTGTCCAGGGAACACGGCGTGGTCAGTGGTGACCTGACCAACGGCCGAGTTCCTGACGATACCGATCTGCTGATGGTCATCGCGCCTGAATCCCTCGATCAGAAACAGCTGTTTGCCATGGACCAGTTTCTGATGGAGGGCGGCACCGTCGTCCTTGCCACCTCTCCCTTCTCAGTCGGCATGGATCAGAAGCTGACTGTAACCAAAAACACGTCAGGCCTGGAAGATTGGCTCAAATTTAATGGTGTTACCGTAGAAGAAAAAATGGTGCTGGATCCCCAAAACAGTGCTTTCCCGGTACCTGTACAACGGCAGGTCGGAGGATTTACCGTCCAGGAAACTCAACTGATAAGCTATCCCTACTTCGTAGATATTCGACCCGACGGTATGGCCAAAGACAACGGCATGCTCTCCGGCCTGAACCAATTGACCATGAACTGGGCTTCGCCGATCACCGTCGATATGGAAAAGAACAAGGAACGTAAGGTCACAAAACTGCTGGAAAGTTCAGCCGAGAGCTGGTTATCAGAATCAACGGACATCCAGCCGGACTTCTCCTCTTATGGCAAGCTTGGCTTTGCCCCAGGCGACACAAGAGGCAAACAACTCCTCGGGGTAGTTGTCGAGGGACGTTTTACCTCATACTTTGCCGGCAAACCATCTCCTTTACTTGCTGACAATGAAAACAAGGAAGACGAACCGGTTGATGCAGCGGCCGCAGATCCGAAGAAGGAAAACAAGAAGCAGATCATCAGTCGTCAGATCGATAAGTCGCCGGAATCCGCACGGATCATTCTTTTTGGCTCCACCAGCTTCCTCAACGATAAAATTCTCGGCATCGGCTCCAGTGTCCTGCGCACCAGCTATCTCAACCCCATACAGTTGATGACCAACAGTGCTGACTGGGCCCTGGAAGATCGCGGTCTTCTCTCGATTCGAGGCCGTGGCCATTTCTCACGGACCCTGCAGCCAATGACCAGGGAAGTACAGTTTTTCTGGGAATATCTCAACTACGGGCTGGCACTGTTAGGTCTTTTCCTGGTCTGGCTGGTGCGGCAGGTGATGAGAAAAAGAAGTCAACAACACTATCTGGCACTACTGCAGTAGCCGAGGAGGATAACAGATGCAAAAGATGATTATTGCGGCCATAGTCCTGCTACTTGCCCAGATTGGACTGTCGGTGGCCTTGAATCTTGGCAATAAAGGCATAAATGAAGGAACTCCAGACAGCCTGTTTCTTTCTTTCAAACCCGAGGAAGTTCATTCTCTGGAGATTACGGGCGGTGAAGGCAAAAGCTTGGTAATTAAAAAAGATACAGAGGGTTGGCTATTGCCGGCACACTTTTCCGCTCCCGTCGACAAGAGCAAGGTCACAGCGCTTCTTGACAAACTGGCTGGAGCAAAACAGGGTTTTGTGGTTGCCACTTCGGATGAAGCTGCCAAACGTTTTAAAGTCGACAGCAAGGGCTTTGAGAGGCATGTGGTCTTAACAGGAGAAGGAAAACCGTTGGCCGACTTTTATGTTGGTACATCACCGATATTTCGCCAGGTTCATGCCAGAAGAGCGGATAATACCCAGATCGTAACTATCCCCCTCTCCACCTTCGAACTGGATAACACCGTCGACAAATGGTTGGACAAGTCACTGGCGACCATCAAGGATGAAGACCTTGTCGGGTTGACAATCGGTGATCTGCACCTGAAAAAATCCGATGACGGCTGGCAGTTGGACGGCTTGAAAGACGGTGAAAAATTGAACAGCAAGGAAGTTGATACTTTGGTAACCAAAGTTCGGGGGCTGAGTGTGCTGGATGTGTTTGATCCGGCCGAGGTAGCCGACAGCCTGACCGATCCGGTCTTTCGGTTCACCACCGTTCAAAAAGGCAATAAGGAGGTGGAATACCGCTTTGCCAAGGCAAAAGATAATTTCTATGTGCTGAAAATGTCCAACCGGAATATGTATTTCAAAGTGCTTGCTCTTCCGGTCGAAACTATCAAACTGGCTTCCCGGGAAAAGCTGGTAGAAAAAGCACCACCGGCAGAACCGGCTGAAAAGAGTGTGAGCGCCGCAGCACCGGAATAACCTTCCCCAACGGCCTGTTCCCGTCCCGTGACATCTTGCCAAACCGCAGGGAGCAGGTCGTTTTTCGCGAATTGTGATCCCTGCTAGAAAAATAACAGTGCCTTTTACTTGTGTGTAGCTGATGCCTCCGCTGGTCTTTTGGTTACATGATAGATAACCGTGACCATTTGCTGTGCCTGATCAGCCAGCTTTAAGGAAGACGGCGAAAGCACAAGATCGGCAGACACCTCGCCGTCACCGGTGATGTTTTCCAATGGAATTTTTTCGGTATATATGGTCCTAAGATCCTCCAGAGTATGTTTTCCGCCCACCACCTCTACCACTTCGGGAACAGTATGCTCATCCAGCATGATAATTTCGGCCGGTAGTTTGCCTGTCCAGTCCGGTTGAACAGCCAGCTTCTTCATGACAGGCACATCAAGGTTGACTTCAATTACCTGCGGCTCGAGTTTCTTCAGATTTATTCCCGGCGGCAGGATTATTCCCTCCCTGGTGATGGCTACCTGATTGTTTCCCTCCTCCGCATTGGCCAGATTGAGTTTGACCTTCAACTGATCCGGTCTGATCGACCTGATCAACGAGCCGGAACCGCTGACCTGTAATTTGACACTGCTTTCCGAGGCGGAAAAAACCTCCAGTCTGGAATCTCTGTTGATGAATTCGATTGGCACTTCCATGGTGGCAAGGGTCTCGACTCCCCGGGCAAAACTAAACCAGATGCCGGTGATACCAACAAAACAGATCAGACCGGCAAGGCTCATCTCGACAGTAATTTTCCTCATTCCTTTTGCGGTGGGGATTGTACCGGTATGTTCACGCAGCACCTGCTCCAATTCGGAACTGTCCTCTATGGTGATGATCGAACGATCCTGAAAAACCGTAACCTCACCCCGTTCCTCGGAAACAACAATGACCAGGGCATCGGTCTGCTCGACAAGACCTACCGCAGCGCGGTGCCTCGTCCCGAAATGCGAAGGAAGATCGCTGTTTTTTGAAATAGGCAGAATGGTAGCCACCTCCAGAATCTGGTTGCCCTGGATGATTGCTGCCCCGTCATGTACCGGGGTGCCATTCCAGAAGATACTCAGCAGCATCTCTTTTGAGAGTATCCCATGCCAGGAGACACCTCCATGCACCACCTCTTCTATACCTTTTTTAAGCGGTAGTACAATCAGGGCCCCTAAACCCTGGTGGGCTATTTCAAAAACACTTTCGGTGATAATTTCTATCGGAGTCTGGAACTGACGCTGGGGAATACCCCAGAAGAAGGATTTCAAACTTCGGGCCTGGAAAACACCGGCAATTTCATTTCGAAAGACAATGATAATGATCAAGGCCGCTGCAGCGATAATACCCTGAATCGCCCAGCTGGTAACGATCAGACCGATGCTCATCGCCATTCGCTCAAGAAACCAGAGCATACAGATCGCCACGAGCATCCGAATGACGTTGGTTCCCCTGAAAAGTATATACAGCCTGAACAGGATATAACTGTTGAGGAGAATATCGAAAACATCCTGCCAGCGCAGGCCCACCAAAGATTGTACCAGCAGATCCATAAAATCAGTCCGTTATACTGAAGCGTAAGGTATTGAGCAGGTTGCCGGTTTTATCCGTTACCTCAACCTGCCAGGGCCCCTTGTCCGCATCCCTCAGCTGCATGCTGGAGAATGACGACCAACGGGGTGGATTGATGGTAAACTGCTTCGCAGAAACCAGAACCCCTCTGTGATACCATTTATGATATATTACAGTCTGTACCGGCACTGGATCGAATTCTGTAAAACAGGAGATCCGGTCCAGGTCGATGGAAAAAACAACCGCCTGATTGACCGGGGCAAATTTCTGGATCGACTCGCACATTACAGCCTTCACCAGGATCGGTTCTTCGGAAGGATACGAGACATCCTGGGCCTGCCCTGTTGCCGTTACAACGAGTGCGGCAAGCAGTACAGCCGATAGAAAAAACGTGCAAATTTTTTTGGTAAATCTGTTCGTGATGAAATTGATCATTCTTCTTTTACCTCCTGATTGCATGGAAATGACGGCCCATCCCCCCATGCTTCCATTGTTCGCGAACACAAGGAGAAGAAACCATAGCAAACAATCAAACAAGAATGCGAGCAAAATTCACCAATCCAAAACAGCATTCAGCCAATGCATGGAATTGCCTGTGTGCAACAATGATCGGACAAGAATATAAGCACTGCTAGAACAAATATTTTCGCAAGGCGAAATAAACCAGGGGCAGAAAAATACCCGGGATCAGGTTGCCAACCCGGATAGTTGTAATTTTAAGCATATTGAGGCCGATGGCCATGATAAGCAATCCGCCGACCGAAGTCATTTGAGCTATCGTTTCAGGGACGAGAAAACCTTTCATAAAAACCGCCGTCAGGGTGATAATCCCCTGGTAAATCAATACAGCGAAGCTGGAGAACATCACACCGACCCCCATCGCCGAGGCGAAGATAATGGCAGTCACCCCATCGAGTACCGATTTAGCAAAAAGAGTCTGGTGATTGCCGGTCAATCCACTCTCCAGGGAACCGACTATAGCCATGGAACCAACGCAAAAAACCAGGCTGGCTGTGACAAATCCCCTGGCAAACGATTTCGTATCGCTCGACTTGGAAACTATTCTGCGTTCTAAAAAGGCTCCAAGATTTTCAAGTATTTTCTCAATTTTCAACCCCTCACCAAGCAGTGCACCGACAATGACCGAAAATATTACCACCATCAGACTGTTCGACACCAGGGCACTTTTGATGCCGATCAGTATTACTGAAAGACCAACCCCACTGAGAATGATTTCTTTGTAATTATCGGCAATCCCCTTGCTGAAAAGAAGTCCAAGCAGACTTCCGGCAATTATTGCCAAGGTGTTAACTATTGTACCCAGCATAGTCGTTTCCCGGTGGTGAACTGAACACTGCCCAAATGAGTATTCTTTGAATAAACTCTGTAGATAAAAGGTTTCGTAAAGTGGCGGTTATATCCCTCACCCTGCCAAATGTCAAACCTTCTGTATTGTTGTTCTGATATGAATATAACCGACGGTAAATTTTTAACCGACAGAAGAAACGGCAAATACAATCCTTGAGGTTTCTTGAAAAAAGCGGGATAATTTAGTGTCTGAAAAACATTCAAACAACGACCCGTCGCCATTCAAATGATACAAGAAATAACCTCTAAACTGTATTCTGATATTCCCCAGGAACGGCTCTATCATTATACCAGTTTCACCGGGCTTCTGGGTATCGTTGACAGAAGAGCACTCTGGGCAAGCGATATCCGGTACATGAATGACTCGGCCGAACTGAAACATGCCGCCGATCTCATCCGTACGGAAATCACCAAACGGATAGGAGCTGGTCATGCAAAACCTGATCTCCTCAACGAGTTTCTCCACTGGGTTACCAACCGTATCACCAATGGACATATGCTTTTTGCCTCCTCCTTTCGATCAAATGGCAATCTGCTCAGTCAATGGCGTGGCTACAGCAGACTGGGCAAAGGGGTTAGTCTCGGCTTTTCTCCCGGCTATATCATGCGCTGTGCCGAACAACAATCCTTCCAGATCGGCAGATGCATCTACAGCTGCAAAAGCCAGGAACGGCTGATCTGCCAGGTCATTGATGCAGTTGAGGCTCTGGCTGAAGAGCACCATCCTGCCTACGATGAACAGGACAAAACTGCTGCCCGCCCGTATCATTGCATCTTTAAGATGATAGAAAGTGACCTGCTGCGGATCGCCGCCATTTTGAAGCACCCGTCCTTCAGGGAGGAGGAGGAATGGCGCATCATCTCTCCGGTCATTACCGATTACATTAACGCCCCGGTCCTGTTCCGCGAGGGGACCTCTATGCTCGTACCCTTCATCGAGTTTAACCTTATCACCCAAGATACATCTCCAATCGCTCTGGAACACCTTTTTTTAGGTCCCACTCCCAATATCACCATCTCGATGAACTCGCTCACTATGTTTTTGGCAAAAAACGGCATTCGGCCCGACAAGGGTGTCTCTTACTGCCAGATCCCTTACCGCGCCAGGTAATGTTCTTGACCTTCGGAGCTTGACTTTGGTCAGGGGAGTTGTTAGGTAGTTATCTGATAACCATCTATTTATTTACAGGTGAGGGAGAATGGACCTGTTTATTGCCCGACAACCGATCTTTACCGTGCACAAGAAGCTTTTTGCTTACGAGCTGCTCTACCGCGGAACAAAAACCTCGTCGCTTGACAATACCAGCGGCAACAAGGCCACGACCAGCGTCTTATCCAGCGCTTTTCTCACAGAAGGTATTGATAAAATCAGCGATTCGCGGCCCTGCTTCATCAATTTTACCCGCGATCTGCTGATGCAGAACCTGCCCGCCTCATTTCCCAAAGCTCTTATTGTCGTGGAGATACTCGAAGATGTTCCGGCTTCCCCTGATGTTGTGGCAATCTGTACAAAGCTGCACGACGAAGGATATACTATTGCTCTTGACGATTTCATCTACCATTCGAGCCTGGAGCCTCTCATCAGGATAGCCGACATCATAAAATTCGACTTCCTGTTGACCCCGATCAACACCTTACAGAAAACCCTCTATAGACTCTCCAGGTATAAATTGAAATATCTGGCAGAAAAAGTTGAAAGTTACGAAGAATTCGTGCAAGCCAGCAAGCTTGGATTTACCTATTTCCAGGGCTACTTCTTCTGTAAGCCGGAAAAAATCAGGATCAGAGAGATAGATTCGGCAAAGGCCAACCTGATAATTCTCCTTGCAGAGGTCAACAAGAAAAGCACGACGCTGCGTAAACTCGAAAAAATCATCCTGCGGGATGTAGCTCTTTCCTACAAGCTGCTGCGCTACATTAATTCTTCCTATTTCTATCGCCTCAATAAAATCGAGTCAGTGGCCCACGCCATCACCTACCTGGGCGAAAAAGAGTTGCGACGCTTTGTCATCCTGGTACTGATCTCGCAACTCGCCTCCGACAAGCCGGGTGAACTGGTGCGGTTGGCTGTAGTCCGTGCAAAAATGGGCGAACTCCTTGCCGAACAGACTCCTCTTAAAGACAAGGCCGACGAGCTGTTTCTCCTCGGTCTTTTTTCCCTGCTGGATGCCCTGCTTGATACCACGATTGACTACGTTTGCGAGCGACTGTCGCTGAGCGATAATCTTAAAAATGCCCTCGTCGACGGCAGTGGTCCCTACGCCCCATTTATTAATACGGTAACAAGCTATGAAAAGAGGGATAAAGCAGCCTGTCTTGCCGCAACGCAAAAAGCGGGGATTGAAGCCGGCAGGCTCCATCAGATATATCTTGAGGCAATTACCTTTACCCGCTCAATTTTAGACTAAATCGGAGAGATCGCCACCTTCATTCACTTTCATCTTTGAGCCAAATGTTCGAAATCGATACGGAGAGACGGTTGGTTGGATATGTATTACCTTGGTGTATAAAACGACAGGGCAATTGATTATGAAATTCTTATGTTTGGTCGAAGATATCTTTTATGCAAAAAACAACGACTCGCTTAAATAATATGTAAAATCTGTCCCTTATAACCGGTTCGTTTATTTAATACTCTATGATGGAGTATGATTGAGAGGTAGGTCGAATTATTTTTTAATGAGATAACTCAAGTAACCTATTTATCCACATGGACCCACAAAACAACAGCCCGCATGTTGCAGCGGATGAGGATTTCATTGCGCAGGAACAGGTACGGCTTTTGCTTCAAAACACCATCACAGCTGTTGCAGTTAACGTAAGTATAGCATTTCTCACCTATCTGGCCATCCCATCACCTCGACATTACTGGCTATGGCTGATCATTTTCGTCTCTGTTCTCCGCCTCCTTTTCTATTTTTGGTGGGCAAACACCTCCAACCAACCGGCAAAATTCAGATTGAGCTATTTTATCGTTCTCGGCTTGATTCATTTACAGGGAGCAACGTGGGGTCTGGCATCAATAATCTTATATAGTGCAGGGTCGGCATTGAACAAAGTTTATCTCATTGCCATAATTTGCGGCATGAGCGGTGGAGCGATCATGATTCTTGCTCCTTCGATGCTGGTCTTTGCCTGCTTTACCCTCCCGGCTACTGTGCCATTGGTCGTTGCCCTGCTCCTTGATGCCGACAAAGCATTAAGGGACGCCGGCTTCATGGGTATTATTTTCATCCTAGCTGTGCATGTCATGGCCAGACGCATCAACAGGTCAAGTACGGAATTGTTACGGTCCAACAGAAATCTGGAATCGACCAGCCGGGAGTTGGCCGACCACAAAAATAGGTTGGAGGATCTGGTCGAGGAACGGACAAAAGAACTGAAAAAATCCAGGGAGAATTATCGGCGACTGACCGAGGAAATTAATGATGTGATTTTTGAACTCGATGCTTCGCACAGAATCAAATACATCAGTCCGGTTATCTCCTTGATTCTCGGCCATCGCCCGGAAGACCTCGTAGGCATCAACTTTACCGACCTGGTGTATGAAAAAGACCTGACCACCGTTGAAGAATTTTTCAGGCAACATGATTCCCCTAACCTGATGCCGCTTGAATATCGTACAGAGGACAGCAAAGGAAGACCACATTGGGTGAGACATTCAAGCCGCGCCATTTTGGAAGGCGACAAAGTGGCTGGATTTCGATGTGTACTGACCGATATCGAAAACGAAAAAAGAGCTGAAAACGAAAAAGAGAAACTTCTGCTTCGATTCTACGAAAATCAAAAGCTTGAAGCCATGGGCACACTGGCAGGCGGTATAGCCCACGATTTCAACAATCTTCTCATGGGCATCCAGGGTCACAGTTCATTATTGGCTGCCCGTCTTGACCCTGCCGATTCTAACCAGGAGCACCTGAAAGCAATAGAGAAGCACGTCCATAGTGCGACCGGCCTTACTGCCCAGCTACTTGCTACTGCTCAGGGTGGTAAATATAATCCCCAACCAATCGATTTAAACGAGCTGCTCCGGAACAGCGCATCCATGTTCAAACGAACCAGGAAAGAATTGCAGTTTCACTCTATTTTGACACAATCTCCGTTAGTTGCCGAAGTGGACAAACCGCAGATAGAGCAGGTTTTGTTGAGCATGTTTGTCAACGCCTGGCAGGCAATGCCGGGCGGTGGGGAGCTGCATCTGGAGTCATCGATGGTTATGCTGGATGATTCGTACTGTGCACCGTTCCAGGTACCCGAGGGACGATATGCAAAAATTTCGATTACCGACTCCGGTACTGGGATGGACGAAGCAACCCAACTGCGGGTTTTCGACCCCTTCTTCACTACCAGGGATAAAAAACGTGGCACCGGATTAGGATTGGCCTCAGCTTACGGCATTGTTAAAAACCACGATGGCTTTATTACGACCTACAGCAACCTGGGTCATGGCACAACCTTTAATATCCATTTACCGATTTCCGACAAGGAGCCTTTTAGGGCAGATCCTGTCGAGCAGGTTACTGTCAAGGGAGGCGAGAATATTCTCTTTGTCGATGACGAAGAGATGATTCTCGAGGTCGGACAATCCTTACTGGACGCACTCGGCTATAAGGTTGTCCTCGCCAAAGGCGGGGAGCAGGCAGTTGAATATATGCGCAGCAAAGGCGGGGAGATTGACCTCATTATCCTTGATATGATCATGCCGGTCATGGATGGCGGCAAGACTTTCAGCCTGATTCGCCAACTGTATCCATCTGTGCCGGTTATCCTTTCGAGTGGTTACTCGATCAATGGCCAGGCTGAGCAGATCATGCAAAATGGCTGCAACGGTTTCCTGCAGAAACCATTTAATCTGGCGGAGCTTTCCCAAAAGATCAGGACGATCCTTGATGGAAAAAAAAATTGACTGACAACCAAAGAAGCTAACAACTATAACAGACGAAAATATAGCCAAAAAATCGATTGATGCTGATTTTTATCGCCATGCAGGCAGCAGGATGGTATTAACTGCCTGAGAAAATGAACAGTTAGGCTAATTGCGCCAGGTACACGGCGCCGATTTGAAGCTGTAGACGTTACATCACTGATACGTGATCCCGACAGTTCCCTGGTCCGTCCAGAACTCAAAGATATTGTTCGCCTGCTGCAAATCCTGGCCGGCCAATCGCTCACTCCGGTCGGTTGCAACCTTGACGGTAATGGCCACCAGGGTCTGGCGGAGATCATTGGGGCCCTTCAGATTATCGCGGCTTCCCCATAGAAGGGAAATGACCTGCGGACCTGATGTTTTTCATTGTAAAATCAGACGCACCAGCTTTCAATTGCAAGAGCTGTCACCCGGTTTCATTTTCCTCACCCATGATATCATCATAGCGTCCGCAGCGACAGGTCTTGATTTCGATCATCTCTCCCCACTCATGCCATTGGTCGATAATTGCATCGAAAACAACAGCGAAATGTTCTGCAGCGATATCGAATTTTTGTGCGGTTTTTTCGAGTGCGCTGAGTTGTGTTTTTAAGACCGGTACATGCTGGCAAAGTTCGGCCAGTTGGTGGGCAAGGTTAAGCAATTCCGCTATCTTTTGGGTATCGCCGCTGATCAATTCCGTGGAGCTCAGGTCGTCATAAAATCCGGCAGCAACAGCGAAATGGGCCGGCAATCCCCAACTTAGAAAGAGTTCAACCGTCAGTGCTGAACTGTCTATTTGAAATTGTTCTTTCTCCAATGCCCTGCGCTCATGATTTGAAGGCTGGTCGGCATCTCCCCTCCCCCATTCACCGCACGACTGAAAACCAAATTTATGCAGCAGTTCACCGTATTCCTGTGGAAAGACACTGGCCAGGGCAAGCTGGCCCATATTGGATAGCAAGGCGCAGACGAAGATCTCCTCTGGATCAAATTCCTGTCCTGCACTGGCGAAGCTCCGTGCCGCAATAGCCTGAAGAAGGGATACAGACCAAAATTTATCATAGTTAAATCGAGGACATTTTCCTTTCTTGTTATTGTGAAGCAGGGAAAGACCAAGCGCCAGATTGACAACTGTCCGTATCCCCAACCTCACCGCTGCCTTATGTACGGATGCGACCTGAATGCCGGAAGCCAGAAAGAAGGAATTTGCATATTTCAGAAGTTCTGCAGACAATGCCGGATCAACCTGGATTACTTCGGCAATATCTTTCAACGAAGATGTTTCGTCATGACATAACTGAATAACCCTGAGACTTGTACCTGAAGGCGAAGGCAACTTCTTTGTTTTATTTATTTTTTCGAATACTTCATTTCTGGTAGTCATCTGCGGTGCCCTTAATTTTTTCTCGTGTTGCATTGGTCGCTTACAACCCTCGGTATCATCCGCCATATCCCTGTGCTACAGGGAGTCATTCAAGTTTATCGTAATATTTTTTTACATTCAACCCACTTGAAACGACAGGCTTCCAAGAGACCCCAGTAAAATTTCATATGGATCAAAGCTGCGGGTCGATATGGCCCGGACCTCCACAGTCGGGGGTGTAACAGGTGACATCTTTAAAAGCACATTTATCCTTGCAGCTTGGACATATCTCTGGTGGTGCTGGAATCTGGATGGTATTTCCGCATCCAAGACACTTCCAGAATGGATCCATATTTTTTATTTCTGATACATCCGGTTTTTCGTTCATGATTTCACCTTGTATTCATTTGAATTATCTTGCCCGCTGCCTTGATCATAAGATTTTCCTGTATCTCTAAACAGGTTACAGATCTATCGCAGTCCGCTCCCCACAACTTCTCAGTTCTCAAAACAATAAGGCAAAAGAGAACTGGTTACAAGAAATGGGACACCTTGTTTACTGCGAACCAGGCGGCAAACAGAGTGTCAGGGCCCGGGGATCGGCATTGATGCCAGACGCCCTGCTCTGCCAGATCAATACCCTGGTGAATAATGAATCCGGATGGTATCAGGGAATTTTTCTCCATAGTCGGAGAATGTGCCGCTATAGCTGAAAGTGAAAGCCTCCACCTGATTGGGGATCTCCCCGGCAATATGAAATGAATATTCTTCTTCGGCAAACTCGAAGAGGCTTAAGTGTATATTGACCGGGCTGCTGCTGATAATCTTACCCTGGCCATTAAGAAAATGGATTCTGGCAATGAACGAGTTGACAATCGGGTAAGACATCAGAAGAGACGACTTGAAATTAAGGCTACCTGCGAGGGAAAAATGGGGTTTGTAGGATTGTATTGTGTACGATATATCGACATCTCTACTCTGCCAGATACCTTCCCGGGATTGCAGAGAGAGATGAACCACCGGAACTTCAGTTCGTTGATGATACCCGCTGGATAATTGCCCGCCGCAACCGGCAATCATGAAGAGCAACAATGTGAGGATAATAAATATCTGCTTTTGTTTTGGCTTCATCGGTTCGACCCTTTGCAATAGGATTCATGGTAAACGATATGACAGATCGACAGCGCTGTACAGGGAGAAAATATCTCCTCCTGACGATGCTGAAGACAACAGCTCAACAGAGATATTCGGGTTTTTCCTATTGATGGAGGTCTACAAAAAGACAGAATAATGATTCGAAAGACTCCGTCAGTGGCAGGAATGATGGCAACAGTACGTGTCACGGAAAATCACCAGGAAAAAGATCGGACAGGTGGATCTGCCAAGTAAACAGCGTAAACATTTTTTGTTGTTTATGCACATTTTGTAAATTTAATTTATTATTTATTTACATTTATTCCATTGTTTTCTCATATTAATTCAGAGACATCCGGTAGAAAACTTTTGTTCGACTTGTTGACGCCACGTTGCTTCTATTCGAATATAGCGAGATCTGAAAATGGCAGTAATTAAAGGTATCGGCCGTAAAATTTGAAAGCTATTATGGCGGATTTTTGCTACCAATAAAGTCCAACAGGTCTATGGATAATCAGTACTGACTGAGTAAAAAGATACCTTGAAAAAAGGTCAACTACCAAGCTCAATCTGAGTATAAAAAAGATCTGAAATTGCTGCTTCAAAGTGATAAACCCCTGTATAAAGCACTTGATTCTGGGGTGGCAAGGATAGTGTTAATATGGCGAGGGCTTAGACATGAAATCAAAACGTTGCGCTTTCCGGTTTATCTCAGACAATCAATCGGTGAGCTACAAGACGGCCTATGACGCCGGAGAAGCACTCTTAGTAAACATTTCAACAGGTGGTTGTGCCATTAAGCAGCTAAGTTTACCGCTGGAAATGGATGAAAAAGTTCTTCTCTCTTTCCCATTGCCCGGTATAGAATCCAGTGTAGAAGCTCAGGGAGTGGTGGTAAGAGTCGGGGACGACGGGCACATAGCCATACGATTTACCTGTGTAGAACCAGAAGATCAAGCGACTATAAGAATTCATTTCTCGAAACAGATGCGTAAGAAAAAACAGTAGAGTGATGCCACTCTTGATCAATCCATTTGTTACTATCTGAGTAATCCAGACTCAAGCGAAATCGCCTCAAGGCAAAGTGCATGGAACAATTTATTGCCCGTCAACCGATTCTCAATATCGACAAGAAACTCTACGCGTACGAATTGCTCTACCGCGGGGCACCAGGCCATCTCCTTGGGCAGGTGAGCGGCGAGCAGGCGACGGCGAGTCTGCTATCAAGCACTTTTTTAACAGGCGATATTCAGGTCATCACCAATAATAGACTCTGTTTCATCAACTTCACCGAGGATCTCCTGAAAAGCAACCTGCCTTTAAACTTCCCAAAGACAAGGATTGTCGTGGAAATCCTCGAAGATGTCGAGCCAACACCAAAGGTGGTCTCCATATGCCGGAGACTTAAAGACAATGGGTACACTCTCGCTCTTGATGATTTCGTCTTCCAAAAAAAATACGAGCCACTGCTCGAACTGGTAAAGTTTGTCAAAATCGATATCCGCCTCACACCTCTGAACACTTTGGTTCGAACCCTCAATCATCTCAAGCATTATCGGGTAAAACTCCTGGCGGAAAAGGTGGAAACGGAGGAAGAATTTATCCAAGCCAACAAGATGGGATTTTCCTTTTTCCAAGGCTATTTTTTCTGCAAACCGCAAAATATTCAAATAAAAGAAATTTCATCGATCAAAATCAATCTGATCCGGCTGCTGGCTGAGATAACCAAAAAAGATATCCAGATGGAACGGCTGCGGGAAATCATTTCTTCAGATGTAGCCATCAGCTACAAATTATTGCGTTTTTTAAATTCAGCTTATTATTACCTGCTGCAAAAGGTCAAATCCGTGAACCATGGGGTGGCCCTGCTCGGCGAAAAAGAACTTCGACGGTTTTGCCTGTTGGTCATCGTCTCTGAACTTGCTACTGAAAAACCTGACGAACTTGTCCGCCAGGCCCTGGTGCGGGCAAAATTCTGCGAACTGCTCGGGTCGTCGGCATCACTGCCAGAAGCTGAGTGCAATAACCTCTACATGTTAGGGCTGTTTTCTCTGCTCGATGCGATGCTGGATTATCCGATGTCGGAGATTTTAGAAAAACTTCCAATTGAACAAGTTGTAAAGGATTGTCTTTTAGGAAAAGACAATCCTTACATGAATTACCTTCGGTTAGCCCAGGCGTTTGAAAGAAATAACCAGAAGGACCGCATCAAACTTCAAGATACTTTGTCGCTGTTTGACAGCGAAGTGCAATCAGGTTACCTGGAAGCTGTCAGGTACGCCAATCATCTCTCCTGATCAATGGTATATCTTGTCTATCCTCTGGAGAGTCGGAAGTGTTAAGGCCAGCTCCACAACACCAGTTGCTTGCAGATAGTTTTGTCTTCACCTCTAGTCAAGACTCGCTGGCACCACCAGAACCGGGACTTTTGATTTTTTCAGTACTGACTTGATATTATTGCCTACCGAGACCCCGGATAATAATCCTTCACCGGCGCCCATAACAATAAGATCGCTGTCACTTTCGGCCGCCAGTTTGAGAATTACCTCGACGACATCACCTTCTTTGACCATGATCTCATTGTCGAGGATTACGCGATTTTCATCTTCTTTTTTGTTTTCCTTGCAGAATTCGCTCAGGGCGGTCCGCACCATCTGTTTGGGAGTCACCTTGCCGACCAGGGCGTGTTTTGCCTCCTCCCTATTGTTTTTTAATACTTGAATCCATTTATCATAACCAAAGAGGCTACTCACGTAGCCTTCATAAACGCTTGACGGTCCTTCCATAACATGGAGCAAAATAAGCTTTGCACCAAACTGATTGGCCAGCATGGCAGCCTGTTTAAAAGCAACACGACTGGTCGTGGAGAGATTTGATGTGAACAAAATCGTTTTGTATTTATTCGACATAATGCACTATTCCTAATGTAAACGATGGGCATCAGAGATGCAGTTTGTGGCGTTTGATCTACGTCCTGTGAACAATAATCACCCTTACTACCAATTTCTTTTCATCCAAGAAATGAGATTTCCAGAATAATGGTAAAATTATATCGATTATTGCTTGATGACAACAAGATTTGGCGTGGGAAAATAAAATCATTCCCCTCGCTCCTTGAAAATCTCCAACCACTAAACTCCAGTTTACGATTTTCAAGATGGTTGCGCTGCTCTACACAGCAGGGCAGCTTATAGCAACAACTTGGTCCTTGCTCTCAAGACGGAGACATTTATGTTACTATAGTCCGGAAAAAACCCGGATCTTAAGTTACTCCTTTTCTGGCATTTTTTTGCTCAAGTCCGACAGGAAGAAACACAAGTAGAGGTACTGGCAGGATATCCAGAACTTCGATGTGTCAACGTACCAGTTTCACCTGCCACTACGCCGATGGTTGACGAATGATGAAATTGTCAAGACCATTGAACTTCAGATCTGTAGCGGCACTATGCGACCTGTTTCAAACATTCGTTAGAAGCATAATTCATTGAGCGAAGCTATTGTTTTATAGTTCCCTTGCGGTTCTGACTTCTTGTCATTGGATAAGAGAATTGCGTTGATACCTAATTTTATCGCAGGCTCGATGTCCTTTGAAAAGTTATCCCCAACCATTGTCACTTGACTAGGCTCTTTGCCAAGTTTTTGGAGAATCTTAGATAAGAACTCAGGGCTACCTTTTTTAATACCCAGGTTGGATTTGCAAAAGTAGCCAGAGATATACATGTTCAGGCCAACTCGACTAAAGGCAACCTCAATGTCTGCTTCGGTTGACTGAGCAGCACCAGTTGCTATGTAAATTTTTGATTTCCGGGACAAATATTTTAAAGCTTCTTCTGCACCTTCGACGGCGTCGACTGTTTCCCAGTCACACATCTTGCCAGGCAAACCAGGAAGATCAACCATGAGGGTATCTCCCCAATCAAATAAATACACTTCAGTCATGAGTTTCATTTTTTTTGGTTCAAGAGCTAAACGGCGCCTTTCTCAGCGTTCGATTGAGCTTTTTGTTATGATATATTTCGCAACCAGATAAAATAAACCCGCAAACAAAATAGCAGAAACTACATAAGCGGGAAGTGTCGTTTTTAACATCAGAAGCCCACTATCTACTCGTTGCTCCTCATGCAGATATGGTGTGGCTTGTTTGTTAAAGGAATAGCTATATATGGAAAAGTTAACGACAAAGCTCAGAAAAGCCAAAAAAGTGTACGCCAGTAGTATCCTGATTTTGTTTTTCACCTTACCTCCCAAAACCAAACTTCTTCAGATATATTCAGGTCATTGGTGATTAGAGTGCAGTCGTAAAAACAGTGCCTTAGAGATTGGAATATATTTACCCTGCCCTATACGGCGCTCATCAAAAAAGACTTGTATGGCATCCATGAAGTCAATTTTATGCCTGGCTCGATTTATGTTGTTTTCGTTCTCATCCAGCTCAAAATCATACATTCAAAATCTCCTTTCATTTTTTCCATTATCAGACAATCGCGGTGCTGCCGAAGTCCGCACCGCGATTCGGCTCAGATGATAGCCGCAGGGAAGGTTGAACTCAGTGGAAAAAAGGATGCGTTGCACAATGGTTGAGACCTTAACTTTGTTGAAGCGGGAGAAACCTGAAAAATAGCGGCCTTTTCAAAATCCGATTTTATCGGCGATGGGCAACTATGCACTGAAATGTGCAATTTCCGTCTCAAATGAAGTTTCCCACCTGGAAAATACAGGTAAGAGAACATGACTCACAGAGACTGAATTATCTCCTTCCAAATTGCCCTGTCCCCCCCAGCAACAAAATGCAATTTTCTATTTCTACGTAAAAATATTTCGTTCATTTTTTTTAGACCGAGGTTCGTGGAGCCCTGCGGAACCCGAGCTTTTCGAGGTTTCCGCCAACGTTTTGTTGACCAGGTTATATTTTTTGTGCGAACCACTCGTAGTTTCCAGACATGGTTATAGTTCCATCTTAGTCTACAACATTTACGGCAACTTCTATTGAAGCACGGCCTTTCCTTTCTAATTGTTGTTCAAATCGATCTTTATGTTCTTTCGTTATTTCTGCTTGAGCTCGAATGCTTGATGTTGCAGGACTTTTAAATTTTACTTCAGACTTTCTTAAGATTGGAACTACAGAATTTTCAAGTTGAGCAAAATTATTCTGAAGACAAAGACCACTGCAAGCTTCTGCGAGAGAAAATTGTGCACTCGCATGCATTGTTCCTAAATGATTTTTCATCTGGTCTTTGAGTTTGAGATGAAGATATGATTTATTTTCATCATCTGTTGATATTTCGATAAATTTGTTGAATGGGATTTCTGTGATGTCCATACTTTGATTTTTTTATACTTTGTTTTGAAGGCCAGCGCAGCCTTCACCAGTTCATCTGGTGAAGGCTTTGTTGGAAAATATGATACATTCTCGCTTCTTTCTTCCTACATCCCTATCTTACGTTTTTTTTGGCCAAAAATCACAATATAGACCTCATATCAGACATATTTTCAGGCGAATATGAGAGAATGTCTATCATATAGCGTGGCCCGACCCCGTCTTTAGGTTTTTTCTCACATTGTATTCCTGGCCTGTTCTGCCGGCAAGCAGTTTGATCGATTGAGGAATGACGTCTCGGCTTTTATCATCAAATACAAGCAGTTGAATGTGGTTTTGAGGTAATTGTAAAATGCAGAACAACCAAACCATACCGCTTTCTGGCTTCATAAAGCCAGTGGAGCCATCTCTGCCGATCTATTTTCAGTTTGAGCAGAAATTCTCTCTTATGGCACCGATGTGTGATATGCCATATTTGCCCAGGTAAATAGTGCCTCTTGGTTCTTGCCATAATCTGTCTTATCCCGAGTAGTTCAATATCTGCGTTATTTCCTCTAAAAATCGAAATATTAACCGTAAATATGGCCGTTAATCAGGAGATAATGTTAGCAAAACAAGATCTTAGCGTGGCCCGACCCCGTCTTGGCCGTGCCTGTTTTCTGAATCATGTCGGTTTTTTCCAATACATTTCTTCGCCGCCATACTATTTTTCCATTAAACAGGCTATATGCCTAATCTGCCAATCTTAACCAAGATTAAGGAGGAGGATGCCGTGGTACAAGATGCAAACACTCAAGAAACCGTTTTTTGCGATGTTAATCATCCTGCTGTTTCACGACTGGCCAAACAACTCGCAGACGGTGAGACACACCCCCGAAAGATAACGGAAGCGGTTTTCATGCATGTCCGGGACAATATTCGTTTTGGAATCGATGTTGTTCAGTTAAAGGCTTCCGAAACCCTGGCTAAAGGCTATGGGGTCTGCTGGAACAAGTCGCTCCTGCTGATTGCCCTCTTGCGAAGCAACGGAATCCCTGCTCGCCTGGCCTATTATCCGGTCAAACGGGAATTTATAAAGCCGGTTATGGGAGACGCACACCAAAGCCTGCCGGAGACCATAAATCACTGCATTGCTCAAGTGCTGCTGGATGCTGAATGGATCAATTTAGAGCCCGTTTTGGATAATAAAACCTATCAGAAATTTTATGCTCCCCATAATGTGATCTGGAGCATCGATTGGGACGATGAGAGCGGCATGCAGCTGTACAACGAAAATATCGCCGGGCCGGTCGAAATTTGTGAGGATATCGATGCGGCCGTCAGGGATAATGTGGGGAATCATTGGATACCGTCAAAATCAGATGCGGAAGCCATGTGGGGGCCGGCTAATCAGCAGATATGGCAGGTGGTGGATAATTAAAAGCGCTTCAGACTCAGGAGAAAGCTTCCCGGCTCAACGGTTACAGCCTCCACAGCGAAGCCTCCCAGCCATCAGGGGCCGGGAGGCCAGGAATATTTCCGGCAGTCCTCGGTGATCAAAAGTTTGCGGTGAAGAATTTTTCCATTCCCGATTGTCGGTCAAAATACACTGTGGGAGAAAATCCGGTGAAATGCTTGAAATCACGATTCATGTGAGCCTGGTCATAATAACCGCAAGCCACGGCCACGGAGGACCAGTCATCGCCGGGGAAGTCTGATAGATATTTGAAAACACTTTTAAACCTGAGATTCCTGCACAGCTTTTTAGGCGAGATCCCCACCCGCTCTTTGAATTTGCGCTCCAGCTGGCGGCAGCTCAGCCGTGTGCTCGTTGCGAGATCCTCAATGGAAATCCGTCCTTGGCTAACCTGCAGCGCGTGGAGCGCTTTGGCCAGGGCCACATCATCGTTCCGGTTCTGAGATAGTTTATGCAGAAAAAACGCATCCAGATACCGGATGCGTTGTGCCGTGGAGGAACGGTCATCATGAATGCGGTCCAAAGCTCGCCGACCGCCGGCTCCCCACAGATCTTGCAGATCCGCGCATCTGTTGGCCAATTCATTGGCAGGCAAAGAAAAAAACGAGTACGCGCCGCCGGCCCGAAAACAGACACCGAACAAATCAATCCTCCCCGATGGCTTCATGAGCATTGGCTGTGACATGGGGCCTGAGAAACCGGTATTGATACCGGCTCTAGAACTCGTACCGTTTTCAATAACCACGACAGGGTCCCCCAGATTAAACATCACCTCCACGCCATCGGCCAGAAACTGCTGTCCTTCATCGGTACTGACAGGAGTGTCGTATTTCAGGATCCAATAGGACCTTATATATGGCTTCAGGTCCTTATGGGGCGGATATTCACAAAAAATCATGAAACGTCTCCCCAAAAAAAGAATCGTTGAATGAAGCCGCTACGCGGCAGAAAAATCATAAAAACAAGCTGCAGCAGTTTGTAACCTCATGCTTTTGTAGTAATAAAAACAATCCGGCAATGCAAGGAGCTTTATCGGTCATATCAATTAAAGGAGGTTACAATGATCAGCAAGATGCCAACCGATTCCCAATTCGCCAAGTATTACCGGAAGCATCAGAAATGCTTGAAGCTGGGTGGCTTGCAGCCCAAAACCATAGAGGCCTATTCTAGGGCAATCATGCGTATCGGCAACTACTTCGACTGCCGAATTGATGATCTAACTACCGATCAGTTGCTCGATTATTTCCACGAACTCCTGGATTCTCATTCCTGGAGCGCGGTCAAACTTGACCTCTATGGCCTGAGATTCTTTTATACCAACGTCCTGGGCAAAACATGGACCGGCCTGCCCCTGGTAAAACCACCAAAGACCAAAAGGATTCCGGATATTTTGAGCATAGAGCAGCACAATCAGCTTTTTGCCGCAACAACCATCCTCAGCTACAAGGTCTTCTTCACCACCTACAGCATGGGGTTGCGCCTTGGTGAGGGCATCAGGCTGAGAGTTGGTGATATCGATTCACCCATATGCACGTTCACATCCGGGACGCCAAAGGGAATAAAGACAGGCTGGTGCCGCTGCCGGTAAGTACCTTGCACGTCCTCAAAGCCTTCTGGAAGATTCACCGGCATCCTCATTTTATCTTTCCAAGCAGGAAAAGAGGGGTGAAAAGCGCCCATCTGGTGGATAAACCTCTTGATCGTGGCGGCATACAGGTGGCCATGAAAACCGTTGTCGACCAACTTGGCATAAAAAAAAATTTCATGCCATTCCCTTCGACATTCATTTGCAACGCATTTGCTGGAGGCTGGAGTTGATCTCCTCGAGTTACAGAAAATCCTGGGGCATGTCAGTGTCCTGACCACATCTCGATACACCCATCTCACCTCAAAGACCAAAAACAACGCCTGTCAGGCGATCAACACCCTGGTAAACGGTCTTGATATCCACTGGGGAGTAGAAAATGATCCTCCTCTCTTCCATCATCAACACTTTTGAAAAAGCTTTTCTTGATAAGTATCAAGACATTCTTTTGCCAAATCACAAAAAGGCCTTGCACGACATGAAATGGTGCAGGTCGGAGCAGGGACTGCATATGCTGGCAAGATGCTCCGACCTGGATTGCACCGAGCGGGTATATCTCCCGCATTCCTGCGGCAACAGGACTTGTCCCCATTGTCACAACCATGAAAACTGGCAATGGATTGAAAATCAACTCGATAAACGGCTGCCGGCCACGTATTACCTGATTACTTTCACCCTGCCAAAACAACTGCGTGAGCTGACCTGGAGCAATCAGAAGCTCATTTATACCCTGATGTTCTCTTGTGTGCAGGATATTCTGAAAACCTTTACACGCAATGAGAAACAACTGCACGGCTCAGCTGGCTTCACCGCCGTCTTGCATACCAAGGCCAGAAATCTGGATTTTCATCCCCATATCCATGTGGTCATGCCCGGGGCAAGCATCAACGGGAAAAGTGGGCTGTGGCGGGTCAAATCATCAAAATATCTTTTCAATCACAAAAACCTGGCCAAGGTCTTCAGGGCGAAGCTGCTTGAGGCCATCGTCGACCAGCGATTGCATGTGCCTGCGACCACACCAAAAGACTGGGTTGTTGACTGCAAAGATGTTGGTACCGGCGATAAGGCCTTCATCTATCTCGGCAAATATTTATACAAAGGTGTCATCCAGGAAAAGGATATCCTCTCTTGCGACAACAGTCAGGTCACGTTCCGGTACATGCACTCCAAAAGCAAGGAGTATCGAACCAGGACTTTCAAGGGGGAGGATTTTCTCTACCTCTTGATGCTTCATATTCTACCGAAGGGCTTTCAAAGAACAAGATGCTACGGCTTTCTCCATCCCTGCAGTAAAAAACTCTTAAAACTCCTGCAGTTGATAATGAGGAGACCTCTCTTTTTCATGCTCAAACAGAAAAAAGAGCGGGAAGCAATCATTTGCCCGCGATGCGGCAAGCCAATAACTATCGTGAGGACACGCATTCGTAAACCGCTCCCCGGTCTGGTCGCTTGCTTCACCAGAACATGATAGGAAAAACGGTTATGTAACCTGCAAAGACATACGCCTTTTCAAAATCCGATTTAATCGGCGATGGGCAACTATGCCCTGAAATGGGCAATTTTCGCCTCAAAGGGAGTTTCCCACCTGAAAAAACAGGCAAGAGAGCATGACTTCTCAGAGACTGTTTTTTTCTCCTTCCAAGTTGCCCTGTTCACCACCCCAGCAACAAAAAGCAATTTTCTATAATAGAGACCGGGCTTGTCCAACAAACGGTTCAGATTGTGGCTCGCTGCGCTCTCACAATCTAACCTTATTCGTTAGGCAGCGTCCGCGTTTAATCAAGGTATTTTCCAGTGTTGGCGCCGTCCTTGCGACGAATACGGGCACTGGCCAAGGCACTTGGTGGGAACAGCCTTGCGTTAATGCCGCGTATGTCGCGGGTCAGGTCACGTGGTATCCAGTGGGTTACGCAGCCGCAGTTGCGACAGCGATGGAAGTCCACGTGGCGCCCGTTCCAGGCGTAGGTATCTGTCAAGCCAGGTTCCGGAAGCGACAAGATGGATTCTGCGGAGAAATAGGACCAGAGCACTCCGGACTTATGACAGAGCGAGCAATTGCAGTCTGTCACTTCCGCTGGGTAGTCACTGACTTCAATCTGGACTTCGCCGCAATGACAAGCTGCGATCTTCTTCATGGTTCGTACCCCCGATGACGTGAATGGCTGATAGCGGCGTTGTTTGCCACTGTCAGGTTAAACGAATGTTATGCAAGATTAATTTGCAGTTGTAGTTGCTGTTATTTGTTTTTTATAATGTTGTTGATCAGAGATTTTTATATTTTTTCCAGAAATTTGAATGCAGTAAAAATATATCATTTATCAGGTAACTACCAGGCAGTTCGTGTTCAACGCAGTTAACCAACCGCCTGGTAGTTACCTGTAACATATCGATCATATATTTTTCCTACATCTCATTCCTTCGAAATAAATATTATCTGTATAATCAACAAGATAATATTTTTTAAGCGCATAACGTTTAATATACCGCGTCGGCTTTTTGGGCATAAAATCAGCCAATCGTGACTGATTAGTCTGTCTGAAATTGTCGGATTTCACTGCTATTTGCGAAATAAAAAACACTTATTTGCCGTTAGGTGAATCGTTGTTTTGCTAAAGGTAAAAATACTTTTTTATCTTGCTAGGGTTTTGAGACAGATTGCTGATTCCCTTCACAGTAGAAACCTCCACATTTAAAATTCTGGCATGATTTATAATCATTAGATTTCGATAGGTTACATCCACTGGCACTGCAAATGTTTAATTTGGGATAGGGTAGTTTCCCAAATGCGCCCTGAGGCAGTACGTTTTTAACGTGAGGCCCAGACCGCAACAATACAGTCATTTTACCTTGCGGAGCCGGTACCCCGATTTACCGCCAATGTCCTGGTACCCACATATAGCCGCCCCGATGCGGCCGCCAATGTCCTCTTACCCAGACAGCACGAGGATGCGGCTGGCGAGCCCAATAGCCGGATGTCCAGACCCACTGATTCTGCCATGTCCAATATCCGGGCATCCAGACATACCTTGGACCCGGCTTAGCGCCGATAACCTCCTGCCTAGGTGGCGGCGGAGCTTCGGCAACATACCCTACCTCTTGCCTTGGTGGCGGAGGAGCTTCGGCAACATTCCCTGACTCCGATACCGGAACGGCATAACAACCGCTGAGAAAAGAACATGCAAACAACATTGCGCCGATGAGGGTCGCCGATCCCCAATTGAAAAATCTACCAATGGTCATCATATACCACCTCCTTTTTCCGGCAAACTTAAAGCAACCCCGCAATATCTGCGTATTATACGAGCCGTTGTTCTTCCAGAAAGCCGGGGAATTGTTTATCACCAAGATATTTTCTAAAGATCTTTCCGCGATTTGAAAGAAGGGCTGTCAGATGAGCATCAATTACTGATTTAGGAACCGACTATGGTAAGCATGAGAAACGTTAACTAAGGTGTATCCCTGAGTCAAGACAATAATCCACCGAGTTCAAGCTACGCATTGAACTGCGAAACACAGCTAGGGTACAAAGATTGTTCGCTGCAAATTCAGCAAATACCCGAGACACTTGCTCCACTCCTAACCATCACCGGCTTTGATAGTACTTTCTTAGCAGTGCGGAAAGCGATTCGACAGATCGTGTTGTGGTGTCAGTTATTATATTGCAGATTGCCTAACCTGCGCTCTATTTGTATAAAATTACAAAATAGACAGTTCCTGCATAACCTCTTGTTAACATGCACACTGGAGACCATCTATGATTTACATTCTGAGTATCCCAGCTCTTATCGTCCTCGGCATAATGTTTATCCTCTACGGACAGAGTCGTCGTAGGTTCTACTTTGGACAAAGGCGTGTTTTGGTGAGGCCCAGCGGATGGATGATGGCAGAGCCGGGTGCACATGAGAGAATTGAACGCGACAAAGAGAGCATCGACTTTTCACTGGGGCTTCACACGTTTGAGTTGGGACTCTGGTTTCTGTGCGTCCTAGCGGCGATCATTCTGGGGACAGTATATGCCTTCGGTTAACGTCGCCGCAGTGATGTGCGGCTCGAAATGCAAACAAAACGCTGGAGACAGCCACCCCGCCACTCCGCTCGACACGCACGTGGCTGCCATTTGGACGCGCCGTTTACGCTCCACCTTGCGTTTCCGGCGGCAGTCGCCCAGAGCTTTGCGTTGCTCCGTTTTACGTAAAGCAGTTGATTGATATTACTTTCATAGCAGTGCTGGCAGGAATTCGACAGACCGTGTCGTGTTTCAGTTATTATCTTACAATCATATTTTAAAAATGGAGTAACATGCAAAAAATTGCAGTACAAAGAAAATGAATCAAAATAGCCCAAACGGAGCGGATAAATTCAAATATACGAGGTTTGATTCAATGAATTTTAGAGAACCCAAGATATGGTTGATTTTAGGATGTATAGGAATGGCAGCAATGGGCGTGTGTTTTTTTTACTGTCGGGTGGCCTAAAGAAAGTGTTTTGGCTCCGTTAGCTCTTGGCTTGATTGGGGCAGGTATAGCAAAAGCTAATCAGTAAACAACGAGGTTTGATTCATGCCTGTTTTCGATTCTACCAGAATATCTTATGTAAAAACGGCTGAACTTATACTTGGTAGTGACGTTAGTTATCTGACTGACAACCCTGACATGGTGCCACAATTCGTGAATGCCCTGTTTCAATCCCTTGAGATTTCTCTAAAAGGTTTCGGGACCTCATCTGGACTAGTGTCAGAAGATGAAATGAGAAATCGGCGTTTAGTTGGAAATGGCCATGATATTGAGAAAATAGGGGACCTTTTAAAAGAGAAGTTAGGAGATATATCCAACCGGCGTTTAGTGGCAGTGCTGCTTGATGGAATTGAAAGTGATGTATCAGTCATAATCGAAAAGATGATCTTTGGGAGAGATTTCAAACCAACAAGAAAGTCATATTACAAGAGAAAATTAGTTTATCATGCCGAGCTGGAAAGTGGAGAAATCCAAATTGTTAATGGGTTAAGACCATGGCTGGAGGCTGTAAAGGCGGTTGCTGAAAACGTTGATAATGCGATTGCAGTAGTCAATCGCTGGAGAGCTTCAGGCACTGATCTACCATTTGAAGAATGGCATATACGAGAAAATAGCTTCATGTATCGCTGAAACGGTATAGCCCATAGGGTTATTTTTGCCCATCCCCCGATATGGTCAAATTCGGGTTTTTTGGCACAACGCCCCGACAAGATGATGCCTTCAATACTGGCAAGGAAAACGTTCGTTTTATTTGCTATAGATGAATGGGTGGTTTATGGTATAGTAATAAAAAGTACTACCTATTAATAATGAGGTATCAGCATGGCGACATCCGTAAAACTTGATGACGATCTGAAAAACCGTATTCAGCATCTGGCTGACGCACGACATCGTTCAGCGCACTGGATCATGCGCGAAGCAATTCGCGACTACGTTGAGCGCGAAGAAGCACGAGAGGGTTTCAAGCAGGAGGCCTTGGCGTCTTGGACAGCTTATAAGGAAACTGGGCGGCATCTGACAGGCCAGGAAGTACGTAACTGGTTGAAGACCTGGGGTACGGTTGAAGAAAAAGAGATCCCTCCGTGCCACGAGTAATTATCACGGAAGGCGCAGCGCAAGGGTTGGAACGCTGTCGGCGTTTTCTGGCAGAAAAAAATCCGCAGGCGGCGAAGAGGGCTGGTCAAGCGATAGAACGCCAATTTGCGCTTCTGGAAACGGAACCAGGTGTAGGCAGGCCGTTTGACGATCTCCCAGAATTTCGCGAGTTAATCATCCCATTCGGAGACGCTGGTTATGTGGCGCTTTATCACCACGAAGTAAATGCCGGTTTGGTTTACGTGCTGGCCTTCCGACATCAAAAAGAAGCGGGCTACTGATAATTACTAACGATAATCCGTGAAAGCGAACCAAAACCGCCTTTCCATACTCACCCAATCTGAAATACAGAATTATTTTGGCATTCCACAATTGCCCCAGGAAGACAGGGAATATTACTTCGAGCTCGCGGATAACGAAGTAAGCCTCATCGACAACAATTGGCGGCTAAACTCCAAATTGTATTTTATACTGCAACTGGGCTATTTCAAAGCCAAGCGCATATTTTTCAACCTCGATGCTGACGCGGTTGCCGATGATGTTTTCCACATCATCGGGACATACTTTCCTGATGATATCGGCCACGAATTCAAGGTGCCGAGTAAACCTACCCGCATTAACCAACAGAAGCTCATTTGCGGGCATTTCAACTTTCGCCGGTTATAAGACTCGACGCTGCAATGTTCCACAAGCATCGGCCAGGGCGACACCAAACTGAAGAACGATTGTTTTCCTGTCGAGCGGCCAGGCTGCACACCCGGGCCTTAGAATTTTGCCATCATCCTTCCAGACCTGACGGCACCGAGCCATCATCTCTATGATCTAGTTACCACCATCGTCTTTATCTTCACCACTCGATCATCATCACCTACAGAGCGCCCCTTAGAGGATTGACTCAACGTTACCCAATATACCAACCCCTCGCCGATTGCTGAAATCCGGCTGCTTCGGTTCGGGGGGATTCGGACGTTTGTAACAGGTGGCATGACAGTTTTCTTCTTCTGGTCGGTGTTGGCTTCTAATTTCCTCATTTGGCCCACAATCAGCCTGATTTTCGCCGTTGACCAAACAACCTCGGCCCAATCCCGAGTCGAAACTTTTGGGAGTCCTTAAAGGGGTAAATATCTGAAATACACTGCTGATACAGCTTGTTACCAGTCCTCGACACCGACAATCATCTGCAAAGAAATACAATGGCCCCTGCCGTTATGTTCTGCCGATGAAGCGATAAGCAGAATAAACACACGTAAAAATATAAATAAGAGAACAAAATTCTTGACAAGTAAATTGTTAGAGAATATTATCCATTCATCATGAGATTTAGGAGCATCTAACAAAGATAAAAGCACCTACTTTGCCACAAGGAACGCCTCAATGATACAAATTCATCGGACAGTTGCGGATCAGAGAACATCCCTTCTCGAGTACCAGAGATTTTTTCACAGTCGTCCCGAATTGGGTTTCAAGGAGTTTGTCACCGCTGAATATATCTGCAGCAAATTAGACGAGATGGGGGTGTCGTACAAAAACGGTATCGCCGGGACTGGAATACTCGCCACTATTCGCGGCAATGGTTCTTCGGACAGATGCATTCTCTTCCGGTCGGATATGGATGCAGTGAGGACCGTCGACGAGCAGGGTGATCCATTGGTAGCCCACTTGTGTGGCCATGACGCCCATATGGCCGTGATGCTCGCATTGTGCGGATTAATCGAAAAACACAGGGACCAATTCGGTGGGATCGTAAAAATCCTCTTTCAACCGGCAGAGGAGGCTCTTGGGGGAGCGACCTCCATGATTGCAGCTGGCGTGCTAAAGGCTCCACGGGTGGATCGGGTGTATGGTTTCCATATGTGGAGCGAGTTTGCCAGCGGCCAGGCATGCGTCACTGAAGGGCCACTGTTCGCAGCTGGGGATCAATTCTCCGTTTCTTTTTCCGGAACTCCAGGCCATGCAGCCATGCCCCATTTGGCGGTAGACGTCATTTTGGCGGGTTCCTCATTCGTCCAGAATCTTCAGAGCATTGTCAGCCGCCACCTCTCTCCGCTAGAACCCGGGGTGATTTCTGTGTGTGCATTCCATGGCGGAGCCGGACCCAACAGTCTTCCCCAAACTGTGCAACTTACCGGTACTGCACGCACCTTCTCTGAGAACAACAGAAGTTTATTCGCCCAGGGAGTGGAGCGCTTAGCCCGAAGCACCGCAGCTTTTTTCGGTGCCGAAGCCAATGTGCAGTACCGCCACCTTGTCCCTCCACTGGTCAACTCCGCAAAGGCAATACCCACCGTCAGAGCCGCTGTGACGGATGTGCTCTCCCAGGCCGGTGTCGTCAGCGGGTATCGGGCTACCTGCGTTGACGATTTCTCCTTCTATCTACAGGAGGTAGAGGGAGCCTACATTCTCGTTGGATGCAAAGAACAGGAGTATTACCCCGTTCACAACAACAACTTTTACGTCCCCGAAGAGAGCATGATTATCGCTCTTATGATTTTGTACCGACTGATTAAATCCGAACTTTTTGTCTGAAGTATCAGCTCATAACACAACAATCAATTGCAACGTGAAAAGGAGAGAAAACAATGATGAATAGCAGCGTGATAAGGATCGGCGGACTTCCAGGTATCGGACAATGGATAGAAAAGGATGATTTTGAAAGCATAGCAAGCGCTCTGCCATTTTTTTCGAACGATTTCAAAGAAGCTTTCGCGGATTTCCGAAGACTACTCAACGAAGGACAAATACGGGCTGCAGAGAAACAAGGTGGCAAATGGGTAGTGAATTCCAATGTAAAGGAACAGATACTCGAGGGATTTCGGAACGGAACCATCACTGAGTACGCCCACGAAATGAATGTCTATTACGACAAAGACACCCTCCCGCTCAAACGTTTTTCAGCCGAGGGGAAGATTCGTACAGTTCCGGGTGGCTCCAGTTTTCGGGATGGATGCTATATCTCTGAAAATGTCAGCATCATGCCTCCTTCCTTTGTGAACATTGGCGCCTATATCGATGAATATACGATGCTGGATTCCCATGTGCTGGTCGGATCCTGTGCCCAAGTGGGAAAGCGGGTTCATTTGAGCGCTGGAGTCAAATTGGGTGGCGTTCTGGAACCAATCGGGAGTCTGCCGGTTATTATCGAAGACGATGTTTTCGTTGGTGGCAACTGCGGTATTTATGGAGGCGTCATCATCGAACAGGGAGCAGTGATCGGCGCAGGCACCGTCATTACCGATAAAACTCCAATTTACGACCTTGTTATGAAAACCGTGTACCGCAAGGAAGGGGATTCCCCTTTGATCATCCCAGCTAATGCGGTGGTTGTTCCCGGTTCACGGTCCTACGGCGAAATCGAGGGGGAAAAAATAGCGGTGCAAACCCCGGTGATCGTCAAATACCATAGCGATGCGATCAACTTGGAAAACGCGTTGCGATAGTTCTTAACAACCAATATCGACACGATACGGAGTACGAAAATGACCATTATGAAAATCGACAATCTGGTAGCAATGACCAGCCAAATAGAAATTCGGGATAACCAGCTGCTTATATCCGGCAGACAGGCGCAAGACCTGACGGAACGCTTCGGCAGCCCCTTATACCTCTACAGCGAGGAAGTGATACGCAAGAGTTGCCGCAAACTGAAAGAGGCAATGGGTTTTCCTGGTTTGAGTCTGCATTATTCAGCCAAGGCAAACAGCAATATCTCCATCCTCAAGATCATGCGCGAAGAGGGATTCGGGATGGACGCCGTCTCGCCGGGTGAGATCGCCATAGGACTTAAGGCGGGATTTTTCCCGGAGCAGATCATTTTCATTTCCAACAATATCACCACGGAGGAGTTCAATTTCGCGGTGAAAAACCGCATCGATGTTTCGGTAAACTCCTTTGGGCAGCTGGAGCTCTTCGGCCGACGCTTTCCTGGAGGGCGAATTGCGGTTCGCATCAATCCGGGCATTGGCGCCGGACACCACCAGAAAGTGATCACCGGCGGAACCAAAACCAAATTCGGTGTGGACCTAGCTCAGGTGGAAGAAATTAAAGCCATCGCATCCCGCTACGATCTGCATATTTGCGGTTTGAACACCCATATCGGCTCAAACTTTCTTAATTGCAAGTCGTACCTCAAGGCGGCGACCATTCTTTGCCAGGTAGCCGAGGGTTTTCCAGAGCTGGAATACCTGGACCTAGGCGGCGGTCTCGGCATCTCCTACCAAGGGGGAGGATCAAGTCTGGATCTAATGCGCATGGGGCGTGCCTTGGAGCGGCTCTATGTGGATTTCACCAGACGATATGGGAGACGGGTGCGCTTCATCATGGAACCAGGACGATACCCAGTGGCCGAAAGTGGCGTTCTGCTCACCACAGTTACCGACCTGAAACGGAATCCACAGCGGTCGTTTATTGGTACGGATGCCGGCTTCAACGTCCTTTTACGCCCCTCTTTGTACAATGCGTACCATGAGATTATCAACTGCGGCAATATCAAGGGTCCCCTGGAACCCTTTGATATCTGCGGCAACATCTGCGAAACCGGAGACATATTGGCCGCGGAGGCTCCGATGCCACTCACTCAAATTGCCGATACCCTGGCAATATTGGATGTGGGGGCCTACGGCTATGCCATGGCCTCCAATTACAACAGCCGCCCCCGACCGGCCGAGGTCCTCATCCAGACCAACGGCGAGTTCCGCCTTATCAGAAAACGGGATCGACTGGAAGACCTGTTAGAAAACCAGCTGGCCGCTTAGAGCTGGTGGTTAAACGAATTCAAATCCATAAAGGAGAGAGATATGCACACGAAAAGAGATGAGTCTTACCCGGTCGAGATCCTGATCGGTATGAAAGAACTGGAAGATGGGAAGAACATTTGCAAAAAAGTGCATTCTGCCGTCGAATTTCAAAGATGAAGGCCTGAACGATGAAGGCGAGTGCCGTTATTGTCAGGAGATGACTTTTACTGGAAAGAAACGGGAGGTAGATGCAGTAGAGAAAGGGCACTTGGCAAAACAGCTGGATTATATCCTCAAAAGCGCACGGAGAAAGGGCAAATTTTACGATGTAGCAGTAGGGTTCAGCGGCGGGAAGGACAGCGTCTTCCTTTGTCACAAGCTGCAGCAGGAGTATGATCTGAAGGTCTTGGCCATAACCATAGACCACGGCTATTTCCCCCCAACTGTCAAGAAGAACATCGCCGAGGTGGCCCAGAAACTTGAACTGGACGTTTTATATCACCGCATCGATCAGCACTTCATGGACAAGTTTTTCAAACACCAGTTTGAGACCTACCAGGCCTCTGCCAATTCTGTGTTCGACGTTATGTGCGGCCCCTGCTCTGAAATCCTGGAAGGAAACGTGATGAGGATCGCAGCGCAACTGGAAATTCCCGTGGTATTGATCGGCCTTTCCCCCGAACAAACCAACCGGTATTTCTTCGAGATGCCCAGGGAGCATGTCGAGGAAAAGTACTGGAACCCGATATTCGACGCCGCCTATTTCAATGACGGAGACCGGGGTAACCTGTGGAACCCCAACAGCAGTCCGCTCTGCCCCGAAGTGTATTTTCCGTTTCATGTATGGGACTACAACGTGGAGGAGATCGTATCAGAACTTTCACACCGAGGGCTTTTGAGCACCGAAGCATCTGATCCATTGAAGACCGAATGTAAAATCATGCAAGTCATGCGTTATCTCGACGGTAATCGGCTGGGTTATGACCCCAGGATCGGACCTTTCTCAGACCTGGTACGTTTCGGCAAGGCTTCACGGCAGGAGATGATCGAGAAATTCTATGGCCGCAGCTTGAACCCTATTAGTATCCGGGAAACCAGTCAACGGCTCGGTGTCGACCTCGCAGGGCTCGTTGCGGCCTAGTACCATGTCACGTCTCAGATGGCACAAACTCACGCCGCAATTTTGGTTTTCTGCGAAGCACGACTGAGGGCGCATAGGTAACGCTGTGTACGCTCAGAAGTAACGAAGTCAGGAAGCTCAAAAGGCAAATGAGATTCGCGCAGACGAGGCGTGATAGGACACTAGTACCACCCGAGGAACAGTTCCCAACCATTGATCATCTTCACTCAGGAGGTTTGTACAATGAATACCATATTCACCCATCGTTCCTTCATCCTGTTGTGGATCGCCATGCTGCTTTCCATGACAGGGACCTTCCTGTTCCTGCTCGTTTTGTCCGCACGCATCTTCATTGCCAGCGAATCCAGTTGCATGGCAGGTGGAGTTTTTGCCGCACAGTGGCTTCCGGCGATCTTTCTGCTACCACTGATCGTCCAACTATGTTCCCGCTTCAGCCCAGTACGGCTCCTGCCTGTCCTGGAGATTTTCTCGGCGGTGGTGACCATCTGCACTGCTTTGGCTGCTGACCATGGTGTTTTTGCCGTTTTCGGCCTGCTTTTTGTCCGGGGAGGATTGGAGGCGACAACCAAATCCGCCCGACTGGTCGCTCTCAAACGATATATGCCTGCACATCTCCTGGAGCAGGCATCATCAGTGTTCAACACATCTACCTATATTGGGGCAGGCCTTGGTGGACTCTTGGGATCACTAGTGGTTGAACACTTGTCTCTAATATCAATTGGGGCTATCGATGCTGGTACTTTCCTAGTTGCGGCCATCCTCTATGCCCTGGTTCAACCGCCCACAGTGGAATCGAAAGCTCAAGTTCCAATGGACGCTTTCTCTGTCTGGAGGAAGGCCAAGGATGTCCTTTCCAGAGAGCATCGACTCACGGAATATGTAGTGAGCCTGGTTATTCTTACCGGGGTCTACCAGGGTTTCCATGTCATCGCTCGTACGGTGATTCCGATCAGTATTCTGAGTGTGGGGCCTAAAGGAGTGACGGACTACCAGATAGTAACGTGCGTGGGTTTGGTATCGGCTGGCTTTTTTGTCTACCGGTTCATGTGTGGTGAAGCGAGAGGTCAGTATAATCCCCTTGCACTGTTCTGCATCACAAGTCTTTCCATGATCTCCACTGTTTTTGCACCTAATCTTTTGACCGGCCTGATTTCATACCTTCTGTTCATTTTCCTCTTTGAGGTCAACTATACCAAATGCATGACCTTGATCATCGACAGGTGCCCTTCCGAGGAATTACCGATACTCCTTCCTTTCATAAATTCGGCCACCATGATTGCAATGGTGCTCGTTGTCTTTGGTGGAGGGCAAGCTATGGACGACTGGGGGTTTGTCCCAGTGACCATAGGCCTTGCGGGGGCGGCCCTTCTTTTGGCTATTTTTAGTTTCGCTGGTATTCGCAGATTTTGTTTCCGCTTTTCAATCGCTATTGGAGAAAAAACATGAAACACATAGTTTTCGTAGAAAGTAATGCTAATGGACTTTCAGCACTCACTACCGCTAAGGAGCTGGGATACTACGTGACTTTTATCCGGTCCACCCATTTCGAGCACTATTACATCCATGATAGTATGTTCGCTAAGGCAATGGCCTCGGTCGACGCCTACATTGAGCTTAACGATATCACAGATGAATTAGCATTGGGCGCTACACTCTCCTCCGTCCATGCATCTCGACCCGTCGATGCCTTGATCACCGTATTGGAGCATATCATTCTTCCTCTTGCCCGGGCAGCAAGACGGGTCGGTATTCCCTTCACTAGCGCCGAGGCAGTTGAGTTGGCCCGAGACAAGGGCGCAATGCGGCAGCGTCTCGATGAAATGGGGGTCCCCTCGGTCCGGTTCGTAACAGGCGCTGATCCCAACTATCTGATCGAACAAGCAGATAAGATCGGGTATCCCCTCATTTTCAAACCTACATCGGGGTTATCCAGTTGGTTTATCAAGCGTGTGGATTCCAGAGGAGACTTGGAAATCGCCTTTGACGAGTATCGTCGCGAGCTCGGGGAGATGAATGAGGTCTACAATACAATCATGAACGATACTGTTGTGATCGAAGAATATCTCGAAGGCACTATGATCTCCCTTGAAATCTGCGCCAGCAGAGGTGTCACGACCCCCCTGTCTATTTGCGAGCGTAAACGATACAGTAAGAACGAGATTCTGGAGTTGGGCTCCACCATGCCTGCCACACTCCCTCCCGACCAATGGGAGGCGGTATGTCAATACGGCCAAAGTGTCCTGGAAGCCATGGGACTCGACATGGGCATTTTTCATTTGGAGATCATCCTTACCACCAGGGGTCCACTTCTTATCGAAGCTAACCCTCGACTGATTGGGGGAATGGGCCCAAGACTTCTCTCTTTGACACTCGGCCGCAATATTTATGGTTTGCTGATTGACGCCCACCTCGGAAATCCCGTGCTTCCGCCTGATTCGGCACCTCGATGTTACGCCACATCACGAGTCATGGCGCTTGAGGAGGAATCTATATACTACCAAGAGGAGCTTTCTCCTTGGCATGAGGAATACCATTCGTCCCTAGTATATCACCGTTTCGGCTTGAAGCAAGGAGACAAAGTGCCCAAGGCCGCTTCAAATGAACACTCTTTCGGATACTTTGTCGTTCAAGCCAACACCCCTTGGGAGTCAGAGCACTTGGCCGAGGCGATTCTCGAACGACTACGTGAAGAGCTGCAGCTGCCCCTGATCATCCATTGATCAATTGTTATCATTCGAAAATGGAGCCCTGCCCATGTTTCAAAGAAGGGACACCCCCCTGATTGCCGGCAACCAGTCGGCTTAAGGGGGGGGCATTCTCAAACCAGATCCGATAACGCCCGTCGCTCGCGCGGACCGAGCAGAGCTGTCATCCGAGGGGTTGATTCAGAAGACGGAAAAAACGTACGCTAATGGTTTGCTGAGGCTGGCACTCAGTGATACAGGGAAGGGATGGACACACCGAGGTATTCGTCTGACTTGATCTCGAATGTTGAAAGGAAGAGAATACTGAGCATGACGGTCAAAGACGACCCCTGTGGGTAGATCCACTTCGTTTGGTCAACCTTGATCACCATGGGCAGCATCTCTCCAAGAAATGCCCTGCAACCCTATAGCACAGTCGAATCACCGGCACCGGCACCAGGACTACGACTAACCAGAGAGTTTTGAGTCATGCCTAAAACAATCAAAATTAAATACGGAAATGAACTCTTAGCAAAATATCAAATGGTTGGTAGGTTTTGGACAGGCATATACCAAGAAAAGAAACTGGCTCACATAGCCATGCAACTTCCGTTTCAGTTTAACAGCTTCCAAGAAATGAAAGGCCACATTGAAAAGCGAGGTTTCACCTTAGAGGCTGTAACCATATAGCCCAGGCTGCGCGGCAGGCTGCAGCTGATCCCCGACACCAACCAGGGCGACACAAAAAGAATATTTCATCACCGCTGACCGTGCTGGCGGCGCCCCCGGTCCCTACCATTTTGCTATCACATCTTTTGTTTGACTACTGCTACACCTCTTGGTAATCAAAAGATAGAGTTACTGCGTTTACTTGTAGTTCAACTTCTGCGCGAGACATCATGACCGAGAACGCCAAGACACGAATTTTTCTCAGCTACGCCCATGAGGATCTGGATACGGTCCGGAAGATCGACGCCAGCCTCACTGCGCGGAACCTCGATGTCTGGTTTGACAAGCGGTGTTTAAAGCCAGGTTCATGGAAAAGACAAATTGAAAGCATAATCCCCCATTGTCGTTATTTTGTGATCTGCATTAGTAACGCCGCTTTGAAAAAAACCGGCATTGAAGAGCGTGGTTTTCAGGGTGATGAGCTGCAACAGGCTTATGAAATAGCCAGGATACAGCCTGAAGGTGTCTTTACGATTGTTCCTGTGCGGTTGGAGGACTGTAGCCGAGGGGATCACCGTTTAGCCCCTTATCAGCAATATGATCTGTTCAATGATCTTGAGGCTGAATTGGATAACCTGGCGGTGAATCTCGGTGGAATTTCTTTAGCGGATAGTTTTGCGGAAGATACAAGAAGTGAAGATGAAAAGATTCTTTCAAGCCTCATGGGTAGAGCGGAAGCAGCCTACTACGCTGGGGATTATCAAAAAGCGTCAGAAATTTTTACCTCAATAACTTACCTTAAACCTGATTATGCAGAGGCCTGGTACAACAAGGGTATCGTTCTTTATGATCTTGGCCGGAAGGAAGAGGCTATAGTGGCTTATGACAAGGCCCTGAAGATTTTCGAAAGTCTCAATTCACCTTATACCGAGACGGTTTGTAAAATATTGACGAAATTGAAGGCAAAAAAGAGTGACACGGTATAGCCCA
>Ga0210123_1000044_pt1 | contig 70504 bp, 54 predicted proteins | sample Muzzi_PWB_D2_FD_185535 | JGI IMG/M metagenome (GOLD analysis project Ga0210123, IMG submission 185535) | Wetland microbial communities from San Francisco Bay, California, USA, that impact long-term carbon sequestration - Muzzi_PWB_D2 (SPAdes) | ecosystem: Environmental > Aquatic > Marine >... | reverse complement strand
AAAGCGCCGAGTTGTGCGCGACCCCCGGATTGGCGAGGAACGCAGGGGACCGGCGTAGCCGGTGAGTGCTCCGGGGGCCCTTCTCTTTGGGTACTTTCTCTTGGGCAAGCAAGAGAAAGTACCTCGCCGGCGGGCGCGAGAGCCCGCATCAAATAAAGGATCGCGCCTGCAAGGCGCTCCTAAATCAAAAGAAAAAAAACCAGTCGCGGATGAGATCCGCTCCTGCAAGGAAGAACAAGAAGAAAAGCATCCCGCCCGGCAGGGCAAAACACCTACGCACGCTTGGTTACAAGCACGTCTTCCATCATGAGGTATTCCAGGTCGGACCCGAAAAACATGTTCAGGGCATCTGCGGGTGAGCAAACCATCGGTTCACCACGGCGATTCAGGGAAGTATTCAACACCACCGCATTACCGGTGCGTTTTTCCACTTCCTCGATCAGCTTGTAATAGCGGGGATTGGTATCACGGGTCACGATCTGGGCGCGCGCCGTACCGTCTTCATGGACGACTTCCGGTATGCGCGACTTCCAGGATTCCGCGACATCAAACGTAAAGGTCATATAGGGCGAGGGGTGGTCCGTTTGCAGGATATCCTCTGCAACCGTGTCCAGCATGCTCGGACAAAACGGGCGCCAGCGTTCACGGTATTTGATCTGTTCATTAATGCGGTCCGCAATCGCGGCCGTAGACGGGTCCCCGAGGATACTGCGATTACCCAGCGCCCGCGGCCCGAACTCCATGCGGCCCTGGAACCAGGCCACCGGGTCCCCCCCGGCAAGCAGCTCCGCAGCCCGCGCGGGCGCATCCTCAACCACCTCCCAGTCCGGGTTGTGTTCACATTCCCTGCAGGCGGCGATGCACTGGTCGCTTGTGTAAGAGGGCCCCAGATACACATGCTCCATCCTTTCAACCGACTCGCCCAGTTCATTCGCTACATACGATGCTGCGCCAATCGCGGTCCCGGCATCACTCGCGGCAGGCTGTACAAACAGTTCCTGCACATACGGCAATGCTATGATGCGCTGGTTCAGCTTGACGTTCAGCGCCACCCCGCCCGCGAAGCACAGCTTGCCGGTCTCTTTCAGGATATCCCCGAGATAATGCTCAATCAATCCGAGTGAAACATCCTCAAGCAGCTTCTGGATACTGGCGGCATAATCCACATAGGGGTCATCGATGGCATCACCCCGGCGCTTCGGACCCAGCCAGTCCACGAGTTTGTTACTGAAGTAGTAACCGCGGCCATTTTCCTTGTAACGACGCAGTCCGATGACATTGACGAGCCGGGTATCGACGTGGAAGTCCTTGCGATCGTATTTAATGAGCCTCGAAAGATCGTGTTTTTCCGGGTCGCCATAGGGCGCCATACCCATCACCTTGAACTCGCCATCCAGCATTTCAAACCCGAGGTACTGGGTCAGTGCCCCGTACATGCCGCCGAGTGAATCCGGATCATAGAACTCCCTGATCTTGTGAATTTGTCCGTTCTCGCCATAGCCGAAAAAGGTGGTGGCATATTCACCCTTGCCATCAATACCGAGGATCGCGGTTTTTTCCCTGAAGCCGCTCAGGTGGTAGGCGCTGCTGGCGTGGGCCAGGTGATGTTCGACGGGCATGAAATGCACCTGGCGCGTATTCACACCGAGTTGTTCCAGCATACTCATGACTCCCCTGACATTCTTTTTGTAACGGCGGTTGCCGTTGAACAGGGCGTCCAGGGCCCGGTCCGGGGCATACCAGTAACGCCGGGCATAATGCCAGCGGGCGGGTGACAACAGGCTGATGGGACTGTAGGGAAAGGCAACGACATCGATATCAGCGGGCTGCAGGCCTGCAAATTCGAGGCAGAAACGACTCGATTCCAGCGGGAACCGGCCCTTGGCGTGCTTGTCGCGCAGGAAGCGTTCTTCCTCTGCCGCTGCCACCAGTTGCCCGTCAATATACAGGGCGGCAGAGGCATCATGGCCGACGGCCCCGGAAAGTCCGAGTATCTTCATTCGCCCGCCAGCGGATTATTGGCATGCATCAACTGACGGAACATGGCCGCAGTTTCCGGACAGGCCTGCCAGTTGCGCATGAACCTGTGCAGGTCACGCCGCTGTGCGCGCTGGAATCCTGATTTGTGGACATGCTGTTTCATGGCATCCAGATCAATCACTGCTGCACCCTGCTTCGAAAGAATAAAATTATTGCCCTTCATGTCACCGTGGCTGATTCTGCAGTGCGCCATGCGTTTCAGCAATGCGACAACAGACCCTGCGGCGGCCTGCGCATCCATCAATCCGCCAGCCGCTGGATCGCATAAAACCAGCGCATCATCACCCTGCACGTATTCGGACACATACCAGGCCCTGCCGCGCAAGGGCCCGAAACGCTCTTCGACCAAGGCAACCGGTTTCGGGGTCAAAATACCGCACATTTCAAGCCGATGGGCATTCTTCCATGAAACCGCGGCACGCGTCGCCCTGAACAAGCGGCTGATGCGATGTGCGAAGCCCTTGATATTATAGCGTTTAACCACCAGTGTGTGCCGGCCTGCACACGCCCGCCACAAGGTGCAGGTATTTCCCTGTTTCAGGTACTTGCTGCCTGCCTGCGCCAGACTGGCATCAGGATCAGCGAGGAATTCCAGCATTTCCGGAGAGGCCATGGCCCGGTCGCAGACCATGTACCTGCGCTGGTTCCTGTTACACAAAAAGGCACTGCAGTCCCTGAAAATCTTCTTCAGAAAGCGTCGTTGCCGCCTGCGCCTGAAATAATCGACACGTTCATGGAAGCGCCCCGCGGTAATCGACCCGGCCCTGTACCGGCGGTGCTGCTCATACAGCGGTAACACGGCATCAATCAGGTAATCATACCCGGGATAGAACTGTGCAAAGAACAGTGCCAGGTTATCGCGTGAATTTTTTACAGACAATTCACCCGCAGGGCACACGTGAATCCCGCCACCATCGAGTGTAAACAGGCGCTCATCAGAGAGCAGAAAGTTATCAAGGTGTATGTCGAGCTGCTCAAGGCCGGCCCGGTGATGCTGTGCGATCACAGCAACCGATTTCCTGAGCAATTCAATACGCGCCGGTTCGTCAGCCGCCGCTTCCCAGGCCGCCTCCAGCGTCGTGGCGGGCTGAATCGGCTCAAGCAGGATGACATGAATCGCGCCTTCACCCGCCGATCCACCATAGCGGACAGCCGGGGCTGCGATCCCGCCGGCATGCAATGCCTTCAGCCCCTCCAGTTCCCTGTGGAAGAGTTTCTCCGCACCGATATACAGCTTGATATAGACATCATCACCCTGCCATTCGCCCCGGCATACCAGGCGCTTGCCGGGAAGCATGCGCACGACCTGCCGGCATTTCAGCCGGGTGTCTTCATTCCCCCGGGGATCGAGCAACAGCGTGAACGGCCCGGGGTTGCGCGCCAGGCGGGCAACCTCTGCAGCGGTCAGTGGTCTTTCAACTGGCTGGCGGGAGTTCATGATAGTAAGAATGATACAGGCTGAATGCGCGCAGGCGGCAGCGGCTCCAGAATTTTCCGTCCTCCTGCAGGGTATCACGCAAGGGCTTGTTGCTGTATCCCGTCATAAACCGGTAGATATCACGCCGTGTCAGGCCAATGCGCATACTGGAAAACCAGAGCCCGCCAATATCCTTTACCATCCACCGCTGCGGCGTGCGGCGGCGGATCTGCACCCGGTGCAGATCGATCAGTGACACGCGCGGTGCCGTGGCCTTCAAGGCAGCGGCAGAACGGTCCAGCAGGAAATGGCAAAGATAATAGTCGCGGTGATTGATTCCGTTTTCATGCAGCCGGCGTGAAACCTCTGCGAGCCGGTCGATCAGGGCTCGCTTGAACCCCAGTTCCGCCTTTGTTGCCGGCGGGTTCGCCTCCCAGGCCGCACAGAAATCCTCCAGGCTTACGGTCTCTTCGAGGGCCCCGGTAATCACAAACGACTGCCGCCGGGCCGGGTTCATGCCGCGCTCTCCATAACCGACCAGCGCCATGGTATCCACATCCAGTTCCTGCAGGCGCTGGATTGCACGCCACTCATTACGCGCGCCCAGTACCGGCAACCTGAAGTGCAGCAGGTTCTTGATGATCTCCTTCCAGCCGACACCGTAGTGGGCCTTCAGAAAGTAGCGCCTGCCGTTGAGTGAAAAGCGCAAGGTGCGACGATTGGCAATATCACGAAACATTTCGCCATCCAGCTGCATGATGTAGTCGAAGTGATCAACCCCCGATGGAAGTTGCGCTGAAAATTCCGGCTCCAGCTCGATCACTGCAGCTCGCCCGCAGAACGCTCGAGATAATCTGCCACAACCTCCGGCATACTGTACAAATCTTCTTCCTGCCCGTAACGAATCCCGTTTTCGGACCACTGTCTGCGCTCCGGCGAGTCCAGCATGGCCGCCAGTTCCCTGTTCAGGATTACCTGCTGAAACGGTGAGGCAAGAATACGACCGGCCCCGGCCCGCTCTATGTGAAAGGCATAACCACAGACACCGGTTGCCAGCACCGGCAGGCCTGCAATAACTGCTTCCAGCAGTACGGTACCGGTATTCTCGCTGTACGCGGGATGGATCAGCAGATCCGCACCCAGCATGAAGCGCGTCACATGTTCCTGTCCCTGCATAAACCGTACGTGGCCGGCGATGCCCAGATGTTGTGCCAATTTCCTGAAGGTGCGTTCGTTATCTTCCCCGACCACCATCAGGGTCGTGCGCTGCCTGAGCTCCCCCGGCAGTGCCGCGATGGCCCGTATTGCCCGGTCCAGCCCCTTGGTCCTGAACCCGGACCCTACCATCAGCACCAGCCTGTCGTTCTCACCAAGGTCCTGTTCCTTGCGAAAATCCGTACGTATCTGCGCGGCGTCGGGTGGCGCACGGCGGTCCTTTGATATGCCCGGCGGCAATACAGTAAAACGTTCCAGCGGCGTATGGTAATACTGAACGTACTTTGAGATTTCCTGTTCAGACAACAGCAATATCCGGGTACTGGAACCGGGGTCAAACAACCCCTTTTCTACTGCGGAAAAATGGCGGTAACGGCCTGTCAGTCGATACAGCGGCCCATGCAACTCGTGGATCTTGGCAATGTAACAGGGGTCGGCCGCGTAGTAGACATCTATCCCGCAAATCCGGTTAAACCCGACCACGATATCAAATGAGCTGCCCTGCAGCTCACGTGCAAGCAGTTGCGAGAACTCCCGGCTCCTTTCATGATTACGCAGGCGGCGGACCGGCAATACGTGGACATCAACACCGTCGGGAATATCGCCCTGCCATTCCATGGTAAATACATGAACAGAATGACCACGCCCGGCACAGACCTGTGCGATACGGTAGAAGTCCCGCTGCAATCCGCCAAAAGGCCGGTATGCAAACAGGCAAAAGGCTATTTTCAGGCTTTGCTCTTCAGGCATGGTTGTCGAATGTCAGTTACTAAAACAAAATCAATAGGGTTGAATGCATTTGTAGGGTCGAATTCATTCGACCAACGGTGTTTCATTATGATCTATCATTTGGAAACAATCACAATGGAGGGTCGGCCGGTGTCATGATTGGCCGAATGAATTCGGCCCTACAACAATCAGGGAAAGAGCTCCTTTATTTATCCCTGCTCCTCGGCACTTCCTGGGCGGGAAATCCTGTTTTCCGGAACCAGTCCGGTTATCAGTTCCAGCAAGCGCGGGGAATCATACGCAGAGCAGGCCGCCTCAATCTCGTCAAGGACCCTGGTGAGACCGTCCCAGTCTACCTGGCGATGGCGTGCCAGCAATATCTTTTCATGCTGCGTATGCTCCAGTTTTTCCTGCTCGTGAAAAAGCTCTTCATAGAGCTTTTCTCCCGGACGCAGCCCCGTACAAACGATATTGATATCAACATTCGGCTCTTTGCCGGACAAGCGAATCATCTGTTCAGCCAGGTATTGAATTTTTACCGGCTCGCCCATATCCAGCACATATATTTCGCCACCCTTGCCGAGCACGGCCGACTGGAGGATCAACTGGGCCGCCTCCGGAATGGTCATGAAGTAGCGTTCCATGTCGGCATGGGTGACAGTGACCGGACCACCGGCACGAATCTGTTGCCTGAACAGCGGCACCACACTGCCTGCAGAACCCAGTACATTACCGAAGCGTACCGTGATGAAGCGGGTCTTCGAGAACCTGTTCAGGTTCTGGCAGAAAATTTCCGCAACCCGTTTGCTGGTACCCATGACGTTGGACGGGTTTACCGCCTTGTCAGTGGATATCAGGAGAAACTCTGAACAACCATGCCGGTCTGCCGCAAGCGCAACCGTCCGGGTACCCTGCACGTTGTTGTTTATCGCTTCACGCACCTGGCCCTCAAGCATTGGAACATGCTTGTAGGCCGCGGCATGGAAAACCACATCCGGTTTCTGCCGGGCAAACAGTTGTTCAACCGCGGCCGCATCCCGGACGTCGCCCAGCGATGCAGTCTGCCGTACAGCCGGGAAGCGACCGCTTAACTCCATTTCCAGTGCATACAGGTTGTATTCACTGTTTTCCATCAATACCAGGTGCGCAGGTTCAAGGGCCGCGATCTGGCGGCACAGCTCCGCGCCGATGGAACCACCCGCCCCGGTGACCAGGATTGTTCTACCGGTAAGCCCCCGGCGAATCCCTTCCCAGTCAAGGGTGACCGGGTCCCGTCCCAGTACATCCTCGATCGAGACATCCCTGAGTTCATTGATCGAGACACGTCCCGATATCAATGCATCGAGCGCGGGTACCGTCTGAAAGGGGACGCCGGTCTGCTCACACAACTCGACCAGGCGCCGCATCTGGGCAACTCGCGCAGACGGCACGGCAAGCAAGATGAGTTCAACATCGAGACGTTTCACAACAGCAGGCAGGTCAGCGCAACTGCCAACGACCGGAACACCGTGCAGGTCCTGTCCCTGGCGTCGCGCCTTGTCGTCCACAAATGCAACCGGCACGTGGTCATGCCCATGTTTCCGCAGCAGGTCACGCACCAGCACTTCACCGGCCTGGCCGGCGCCAACAATCAAAACCCGCTTGCCGCTCTTGAGGTTCAACTTGTGGTCGCGCGACCAGCGGTAGAGGAAGCGTGGTCCGCTGAGAAATATCAGCAGCAGCAGCGGGTACAGCAGCACAATAGATCGAGGCGTGTTAATCAGCCGGTACAGCAAGGACAGGATCACCATAATTACGATCGTACCGGTACCCACGGCCTTCATTATGCGCACCAGGTCCGGCAGCGAGGCAAAACGCCACACACCCCGGTACATCCCGAACATATAAAAGGCAAGGGCCTGGATGACGATGACCAGCGGCAGTACCTGCACGGCCCTGGCAAGATAATCCTCGGGAATGGCGGAAAGATTGAAACGTACCCAGTAGCTCCCCAGCCAGGCCACGGGCACCATGAGCAAATCATGTGCGAAAATCAGCATGGGCTGCCGCAGACGATCAAGTGAAAACCGGGAGCCGTTTTTCATTATTGCCTCCGCGGCTTCATGCTGTAGAGTTTTACACTGTTCCCGTTCCTGTTCGGAAATTCTCTCTCGAGCACAAGCGCCGCATCGCCATCGACCGCCGCGCGGAGTCTTTCATCCTCCCTGTGAATCCAGAGCAGGAAGGATGTATAGCCTTCCTTCTTAAGCTCGTCAATTACATCGACAGGATCCGTCTCGCCAATGGCAACCCATTTGCACCTCTGGTCGCTGTAGAATTCCAGTCTTGCTTCATTACATGCGATTTTCCCATCTGCCGCCGGCTCCGCTCCAAGCCATTCACCGGCAACCCTGATATTCTGTTTCGAGGTACCAGCACTTATTACGCTATGCAGAAACAGGGCCAGGATCATTACCCAGGCAGCAGCATGCCGTTTATTCTGCTGGCGGCTGGAAAGCTCCCGCAAAAGGTAATCCACATACTGGAAAGTAATTAAAGAGATCAACAGTACAGTCAACACCGTTTGCCGGGATGACAAAAAGAAAAAGTTCCCGGCAACCGGAACAAGGGTACAAAAACCTGTGGCGGCAAAAAACACAACTATCAGACTATCCCTGCTCAACCGCAGCCATTTCCGGTGCGCCCCGTAGGCCGCTACCACGAGGAACGGCAGCCCGATATTCGATAAAACCTCAACGCTTACCAGCACCAGAACGCCTGATCCCAGGATCAAGCGCGCATCATCCACTGACGACATGAGTCGATTCCTGGCAAACATCATCCCGGCCTCGGTATCGACCGCACCAAACAGCGTCGCTGGAGAGGCATAGATCAACTGGTTGGGGATTTCCAGACTGGATGGCAGGGTGAAGCCCCCTGATAGCAGAAATATTGTCACCCCTGCTGCTCCCAGGATAATGAACAGGCTATTCAGTCGAAGTGCATGAAGCAGGATCCTGCTTCTCTCCCCTGCAATAAACAAAAAACTGCAGGGCGCCAGCACAAGGAAGGCGATGCCTTCCACCCTGAACAGGATAGCGACCGCAATGCTTAATTGCCACGCCAGTGCGCTCTTGTGACCGGGAGAGCGGCTGTATTGAATAAAAAAGAATATGGCAAGCAGCATGAATGCCCAGAAACCGTGACCCCTGATGACAAATGCCCGGTAGTCATTAAGCAGGGGCAAGGCCAGTATCAACAGGGCGGCCACCCATATCCTGGCATGCTTGCTGCTGACCTCCTCATAAATCCGCACAAACACCACGCAGACCAGCATCAGAAAAAGGGTATTCAGGAGACTTGCGGAGTTTTCGAGGCTCAACCCGGTGAACCTGTGAACCAGTCCGATCAGGATGCCATAGAAAGGCCAGTGATATACTGCAAGGGCGCCATTGACCCCCTCCTTCAGAAAGGCCCTGGCAATGTCTATATAACCGATTCCATCTCCATTGATGAGATCGCGTGTTGCAATCTTGTACAGGGACAACAACCCGCTGGCGACCGCCACCCCCCCGTAAACAGCCGCCCTGCTATTCACCCAGCGGTTCATTTATCCGGATATCCTGACTTGATAATAGGCTGTCTGCATCAGTATTACCCTGAATAGTATGAAAAACACCGAACATGTAATTATCCCGGTGTGCCGACGATCAAGCAGCGCCAATGATAACCAAACAAATATGGAAGTATAACTGAATATTGGGCTTCTCCAGGCCTTGCCGCCGGCCTGTGCATGCCAGATCTAGTCACCCGCCGGCTGCAACCCCCGAAGATACTCGCTGTATTGCTGCCGACCCGCCCTGTTCAAATGAATCGGATCAGCAAAGAGTTCAGGCTGTTCATAAAAAAGTCCTGAATGATCAAGATACTCCACGCCCGTGCCGGCAATTGCATTTTTCCAGGCCGTATTTGCGGCCGCGAACCCTGGAACCTTTTCAATATAGGCCCGGTGATACGGCGGCTGGATAAGAATCAGACGAATACCGGACCTTGCAAGGTATAGCCGGAATTGCTTTATGGATTCAACATCCAGGTCCGAATCAGGTATCAAACCTGCAAGCCAGTCCTCCACTTCCCCGGTAAGGGTAAAGCTGGACTCGTTGGCGCCTTCCTGATCATCCTTTCCGGTCAGGCTGTAATAAAGCGCCCTCAGGAAAAATTCATTATTGAAATGCAGCAGGGGAAACAGGTGCATTGACACTGCAGACACCGTGTCCTTTTTCCAGACCGCCTGCATTGCACCCGGGTCCACCGCCGACAGAAACCGGTGCATTGCACTGATTTCCTGAATGCCTTGCTCCTCACGCAGAAAAATAGCGGGATTGGCATAGACGTATTCCACCTTACAATCACAGGAGCGGATAAATGCATCCAGCAGCAAGCGCATGTCTTCCAGGAACAAACCGTTATAGGCCAGGTTATAGGCCGCTTTCCCGTCAGCACCCGACATGACTGCCACCGGGTCAACACCGCCCATTATCCGGGAATTCCCGATAAACAAGCTGAGCCGCTGACCCGGGTTCAGATAGCTGCTGGCCTTGCCTGCAATGACGACACGGAATTTGCTGTCGATAATTGCCGCCTTGAGCACCGGAAAGACTGCCTGGTTCACCGCAATGAACACCAGCGTTACAAGCAGAACTGCCTTGACCAGGTACCAGGTGTGTTTCATGGCCGTTTCTAGAACTGAAAATAGATAAAAGGGCTTTTTTCAAAATTCCCGAACAGGAAAAAGAAAAAGCCGTAAATCACAATGCCCGTCAGCAAGGTTGTTTTACTGCGCAGTGACAGGAATGTCCGGTGCCTGCTGAAGTGCTCGATAATCACAAACAGGACAACAAGTAGCAGACACTTGGCCACAGCGAACTTGTAGGTAACGATGGCCAGGCTGCTGACATCCAGCATGCCCCGAAAAAACAGTCCCGCCGATGCAAAATCCGGTGAGCGGAAGAATACCCATGAGATCGCCACCAGGTGGAAGGTGACAATAATAGCCGCCAAACGCGCCACGCCGGTTGCGGGCCGGTATTTCAGCATGCGCTCGGCCACAAGCAGGGCACCGTGGATGCCGCCCCAAACCACAAACGTCCAGGCAGCACCATGCCACAGTCCGCCGAGCAGCATCACGATGGCCAGGTTCAGGTAAGTGCGCACCCGGCCCCGCCGGTTACCGCCCAGTGGTATATACAGGTAGTCGCGCAGCCAGCTGGACAGGGAGATGTGCCATCTGCTCCAGAACTCGGTTATCGAGGCCGCAAGATACGGGCGGGCAAAATTGCGCGGAAACTTGAAACCCAGCGTGCGCGCAATGCCGATCGCCATCTCCGAGTAGCCGCAGAAATCATAGTAGATCTGGATGGCATACAGGTAGAAGGCCAGCACATGATTTCCCGCCGTTGTTGCCCCCGGGATCTCATAGACAATATCGACAAACAGGCCGACATTGTCTGCAATCACGACCTTCTTGAACATGCCCATCGCGAACAGCAGCATGCCGGTGTAAAACATGTATTTGTTGAATACGCGCTTCTTCTGCAATTGCGGCAGGAAGACGTGTGCCCGCACAATGGGCCCGGCGACAAGCTGGGGAAAGAATGCAATGTATGCGAGGGTCTCGGCAAAGCCTACGCGGGGAATATGCTGCCGTTTTTCATCGACCACGTAGCTTACGGCCTGGAACACGTAGAAGGATATACCAACCGGCAACACCAGCGTACTGGCTGCAACAACCAGGCCCAGCTGCTCGGCCGACTGTGCAAAGAAATTATAATATTTAAAAACAAACAGGATGGACAGCAATGCAGCCACCTGGAATACCGGCGCGAACCGCTGCAACAGGGAATGTTGCGCGGACCAGGCCAGCGCGCAAACCAGCAGCAACAGCAGCACGTGCGCAGCACTCCAGGCCCCGTAGAAATACAGGCTGGCCGCACAAATAAGCAGCACCTGTACCCTCAGATTGCCGGCTGCAAAAAAGGCAAGGAAGAATACAGCGTAAAACAGGATGTACTCGAACGAGTTAAACAGCATCCTTACAAACCCCGCTGCAATACCCGTGAACCGGAACAGGCTGGTACAGGTTTTATTTCCGGTTTACACACGGACTTAAGGAACCACACCGGCAGCACAGGCATCGTCCACCTGCCGAGCCGACTCAGCACCCGGGGAGCGGCCGGTGATTTCCGCGAGCCGTTCTGCAACACGCCTGGAGTGCCTGATTTGCTGCTCCTCGACAAGATGGTAGGGCGTGTCATAAAAGCTTGACCTCGGGTACTGGCTTTTATTCTCAAGGACCATAAACCCTTGACCATGGTGCCTGTAAAACGCACACAACCCGGCAATGAATTCATCCGCGACGGTCGCGTCATCAAACGTGGTTGGCAATCCCCCGATTACCTGTATCTTCCTCTCTGCCGCCCAATCCAGGAAATCCCCGAGAATTCCTGCCTTGAAGGAATCACCGGAAAAGGCCCCTGAAGCCGGCGGAGACCACTCCAGGCGTGCGAGTAAATCCCTGTATGGCAAGCCTTTCTTCAGTGTGTGGCCGGACTCATCGCCTTGCGGGGTCAGGGTATCCAGGGAGAACCGCCTCTTGACATGCATACTGTCGAGCAGCATTTCTCCCAGGCCGGATATGAAAAACTTTAAATCAAAATAAAACAAGGCATGCATCAATCGATCGAATCCCATTGCTTTCAGGTAATCATGGTCATAGGCGACAATATAGGGTATTTCCGCACCTGCCATCACTTCATCTTCAGTCCCGCTCAGCGCTTCAAATTCAAGCGGCAAATAAACAACGTCGCCTGGATGCAGGTATGGCTTGAGGATATCCAGCTGGTAATCGAGAGACAGATCTGCAGAAATCGACATATTTGAACATGGCATACCGGCAACTGCTGCTATCGTCTCGCATCGGTGACTGAATCTCCCGTTGCTTCCGGCGAGCAGCACAATTTTGGGGCCGTCAAGACTTTCGATATAAGACAGCTTGTTTGCGTAGTACCCCTGCATAACACCTATGGTCAAAGGCTTGTGAACAATAAAAACAAACAGCGCACCATACAGAAATACCGAAGCCAGGGCCGCATAGGCAAGGTATTTGATTTTCATATTCAGAATTGAAAATACAGGAATTCAGATGGAACACGGGAAAACAGGACGGCCTGCACGGTAAAGTAAAAACTCCCGACCAGGGCCGCCAGCTGCAGACGGGGTTTCATCTCGTGTGAAGCGGGCATGGCCACAAGAAAAAACATCAACAGGAACATCCCGACCATCTCGAATACACCCATAATGCTCCCGCCCCCCAGCAGGGGCATTGTACCGACCGTCTCTACAACCCCGTCCAGACCAGGAATAATCGCAGCAATCTGCGCTGGCAATACGAACCCGTTCATGCCGCTCATGCCGTGCAATATATTTGTGGCGCCGGCAAAACTTTCCGCCCGAAACATCACCCAGGAAGCGACGACGGACAGAAAGGTTACAAGCCATGCCACGCTGCGACCTGGAAAACCCAGGCTTCCCGGCGCACTCCCTATAAGCCGGCGCAGCCCGTGCCACGCATGATTGATCACCAGGAATACACCGTGCATAAGACCCCAGAGAACAAAGGTCCAGCCGGCGCCATGCCACAGGCCGCCAAGCAGCATGGTAATCATAAGGTTTACATAACGCCTGGACAGCCCTTTCCGGTTGCCCCCCAACGGGAAATACAGGTAATCCCGCAGGAAGCGCGACAGCGTCATATGCCAGCGCCGCCAGAACTCTATGATGTTGACAGCCTTGTAAGGCGAGTTGAAATTCAGCGGCAGGTTGATATTAAACATCCTGGCAATCCCGATCGCCATATCGGAATAACCGGAAAAATCAAAATACAGCTGAAAGGTATATGCCAGCGCCCCGGCCCATGCCTCAAAGAAGGTAATCACCACACCGTTTTCCGCGGCATCGAATACAGGTATTGCGTATGCAGCCACCCCGTCTGCCAGGACAACCTTCTTGAACAATCCAAGCAGGAAAATGGCAAGTCCGGCGCTGATATTCCACTGGTTTATTCTGTATATCGAGTCTTTCGCGAACTGCGGCAGCATCTCCCTGTGATGCACAATCGGGCCCGCTATCAGCTGCGGGAAAAATGTAACGAACAGGGCGTAGTGAAGAAAATTGTATTCGCGCGTCTCACCCCTGAAGGCATCCACAAGGAAGGTGATCTGCTGAAAGGTAAAAAATGAAATTGCCAGGGGCAGAATAATGGTCCCCAGGTGATAACCGGAACCCGTGAGCGCATTGAGATTTTCTACAAAGAAATTCGCATATTTGAAATATGCAAGGGCAGCGAGATTGCAGAATACACCTGCAGCCATCAGGTAGCGCGCCCGTGGCCTGTCTTTCGCGCTAACCAGTGCCGCCCCCATTGCATAGTTAAACAGGATCGAGGCGAGCATCAACCCCAGGTAGGCTGGATTCCACCAGCCGTAGAAAAACAAGGATGCGCCAACCAGCCAGGATATCGCGACCCTGTGGTTGCCATAGCTGCCGATCATGTAGAACACCAGCAGTACTACCGGCAGGAACACGAATATGAATTCTACAGAATTAAATAGCATGCTTGATCAGGAATGCTCTGAAATATTTAACGAACTACCCGCTCGAACATGGTGTTTCAATTCCCGACCTTTTTATTAACGTCGGCCCTGATGCACCCTGGTACATATGGAACAGGCGTGAAGGCGGGAGCGGACCATCAAGAAAGGGAATATCCGGGGAACGATTTTATACAGTTGATTACCACCTCTACCTCCCTCTCACTCAGGTCAAAATACATTGGCAGCCTCAATAAGGTGTCAGTGTATCTATCTGCATTTTTCAATTCTCTCCCATCATGCCTTTCTTTATAAAACCGGCTCTTGTGCAGGGACAAATAATGAAATACAGCGAGGATCCCGCTGGACCTCATAAAACCGGTAAGTTCTGTTCGCTCCTCCAGACTCCTGCATATAATATAAAACATGTGTGCGTTATTAGATGCATATTCAGGAATCCGGGGCAGCTTGATAAATCCCGACTCCTGCAGCGAAGCCAGTCCATCGTAATACATATTCCATAGTTGTTTCCGCTTGTTCTGTATAACATCGATCTTTTCAAGCTGCGCAAATAAATAGGCGGCAATAATATCTGATGGCAAAAATGACGAACCGATGTCCACCCATTGATATTTATCCACCTCTCCACGAAAGAAAGCAGATCTGTTAGTACCCTTCTCCCTGATGATTTCCGCACGCTTGATAAACCGATCGTCATTTATTGCCAGCATTCCCCCCTCACCGGATATGACGTTTTTCGTCTCATGAAATGAAAATGTTGCGAGGTGGCCAAACGATCCCAGTGGCCTGTTTTTGTAGCACGACTCTATAGCCTGCGCCGCATCCTCAATGACATAAAGATTGTGACGTTTCGCAATATCTGTAACTGCATCCATATCACAAGCGATCCCTGCATAATGCACGACAACTATAGCCCTGGTCCTGTTTGTTATCAGGTTTTCGATCGCAGCCGCATCAATATTCGGTGTATTTTCTTCACTGTCTGCAAACACAATCTTCGCGCCACGCAACACAAATGCATTTGCGGTAGAGACAAAAGTGAAAGATGGGATAATTACCTCATCGCCTTGCCTGATATCACAAAGGATTGCCGCCATTTCCAGCGCATCGGTACAGGATGTTGTCAGTAGCGACCGGCTGAATCCGTAGCGTTTCTCGAAAAATTCCTGGCATTTTATTGTAAACAGCCCATCGCCCGATATTTTCCCGGACGATACCGCCTCAACTATATATTCGATTTCCCTGCCAATGATGCAAGGCTTGTTGAATGGAATCTTCATTGGTATTTCTGTTCGCTATATTCCTGAGGAACCTCTGATTTATTCGTCATTGCGATGAACAAAGTGACGTGGCAATCTCCAGGTCACTGATTCCATAGCATGAGATTGCCTCGCTACGTCGCGCCCTGAAGGATGGTGCAACCATCCTGAGGAAGTACCCCCCGGGGTGCAATGACGGAGTTGCGTTAATTGATCAGAAGTTCCTTGATTTTCCGATGCTAGTTAACTTTTGAAGCAAAGAGCCAGTCAATAGCAACGTTCAGTTAGTATTTCATCAAACAGATGCATAAATCCATCCACTTGCACCTCGTCGCTTGAAAGCCTCATTCCGAAATCACGACAATTCGAAGACATCTTTTGAGCATCTGTCAGGTCGAGGTTTAATATCTGTAATATCCCTCTTGCCAGATCACCGCTGTCCATCAGGGTTGCACGGTAACCTGTAACACCGGTGTGCACCAGATCTACTGATACCCCCATTTCGAACGCGACGACAGGTGTTCCACACATGATCGACTCATTGATCATCATAGGCCCTGAATCTTCTACGGACGGACAAACAAAAACATCTGCTGCCTGATAGGCCCTGACCAATTCGCCTCCATTCAGAAACCCGAGATGAACATGCCTGAATGCAGTACGCTGCAGTGACTTTTGCACAGTAATATCCCCTGCACTCACAATAATAATATTGTCCTTGTTATTCTCGCCTTTCTCCAGGATTCTCACCGCCTCCAGAAAGTACTTTATTCCCTTGCGTCTTACCTTCATGGATTGCGACCCGACGAACAGGATCTTTTTATCCACAGGAAGATCGAACATTTTTCTTGCATCGGTTCTTGAGCCCGGCTTGAAAACATCCGCATCAATACCGACCATTATTTTTTCTTTTCTTTTCCCGTTAAAAAGACGTGCCTTCCCTGCCTGAATCACTTGCCAGCCACTTGCAGGCACAAATGTTATATTCATCTGTTGAATACAATCATACTTTTTCCTCCAGCTTTTCGAGGACCTGTCACGGGCACTGCCTGAATATAGCGCGGGACAATTTCCGCATTGACTCATGTATCCGACGCAGTCCCATGCGTAATGGCACCCGCCTGTCATTGGCGCCATATCCATCATATACCAGATCACCGGGATATTGCCCCTGGTATGCATTTGATACAAATCTTCCAAAGAAACAAAATGTGATATCCAGTGCGCGACAATTATATCCGGGTGAAAATCCATTTCTTCAAGGCAATCAATACTATTATGCAATGCTGATTTTGCCTGGTCCACGAAATAATAATCCGGGTTGGAACGTATTTTTAATAACACCCTTGAGGCCAGCCGATATGCCCGGGAAAAATAATTTGATTTATCTACCTGCATGACATTCGGATCTTCAGTATGTTTTGAAAGGACCAGCATTCTGGAATCAATGCCACGCGCCTCGAGATTCTTATGAAAGCGAAAAGCAGCCATACCTGCCCCGCCACAATCATATGTGCTCAAATGTAGAATCTTCATTGATCTGCCTGCAAGTGTAGTGAACTATCTACTGATATCGTGCAATTCCATCAAAGTCGGCATTCAAGACCCTCTTGCGAATTCAACCTTGAGGTTCCGCGAGCGGGACACGGATTACAGAACCCCCCTCGCAAGGAGCTCTACTCCTGCCACGCAGGCCTGTGGTCCGAAATGCACGCAGCGGATTACTGTTCGGCCGTGTGTTCCTTGCCAGGCTTTTGAATCCCTGCTTTACCCGGCAACTGCCGCTCCAGCAAATAATCATAGGCTACCTGCGCCAGAATTTTATAACCTTCCTCGTTGTAATGACCGGAACAGTTATCAAATAACAGGCATGGGTCGGTATTTTTAATGTACCCCATAATCCCTTCGCCAAAATTGAATATTGGGATACCACGCAATGATAATTCATCAATCAGGATCTGGTACGGCCAGACACCGTGTTCCGCAAAGTATAACAAATCAAATCCGGTTGGAATGATCGTGGTGACCGGCACTTTCCCTCTTTCAACAGCGTCTTTATAAAAAGATTCCAGTATTGCCGATGTTACTTCAAGACCTCTGGAAGGATGGTCTTTTTTATAAAATTCCAGATACCACGCTTCGTCACGGAGTCTGGCTTTAACATGGAAGTGTTTGAACCCTCTGATAACAGAAAGTGTATAAGGAAACGTGGCTACAGTTAGCCCTGACAGCCCCCCGGGAAGAAAATATTCATGTTTTAAATACCTGTCAGGATGCAATACAACATCTTTATATTGTGAAGCCTCGAATTCAGGCAATGGAATCAAATCAAGAGACCCTTCTTCATCAAGGACAAATCTTGGTTTAAACGAAAGTCCGTTACCCGGATACAGGAACTCCTGATACTGGTTAACATTTCGCATTATGTTCTCTGAAAGATGATTCATGAAAACAATATCCGAACTGTCATTGGTGTTCCTCTTAAACCTCAAATATGCCTGGTCGGAGCCATAACCCCCGACGCCATAATTGGCAACCCTGCAATTGACCAATTTGGATAACACATTGCTCCAGGCATATTCATGGTCGACCTCTGCACTCCAGGTAAATGAGTCACCATAAAGTGATATGCAGCTCCGGGGATTTGCGTTGTAGGGAAATGCAGGAATTATTCTGCTCCCGCTCAAATCACGTTCATCATCATTTCCAAAATCTGCTGGAGATGGCCACCCCAGCAGCGGATCTCTTTTTAAAAGGTAGTCTTCATATGAAGCATGAATTACCGGTTTATAAAACACACCTTTTTTCTGAAGGAAGCCTGCAGCAAAAAAGGAAGCCGTCTCTATACAGATCAAGACAAGCAGAATTGAAAAAATATAGGAAAAGAGCAGCCTCGATTTTACCAAAATGCTTCTCCTGCTATTTTACCAACACTCAAGAATCCCCGATTAAAACAGGCCTCCTTGCCATTGCGAGGGCAACACGGCAATCCCCTGTCCAGCATGCACGAGCGTACATGATGACTTCCTGATGTCCCCTTGCATTCGCTCGGTACACCTGCGGCAGATTGCTTCATTACGTTGTTCCTCGCAGTGACGTTTATATCAGATCGTTTGGACATCGCCCTCTCTTACTTAACCGGGATCAAAGTGCCCTCGTTGATATGTGACTTTCAGCCAGAACAGAGAGGACGGCGCCCGTGAACAGGATTAGCCTCCACACGCAAACAATAAACCCCCGCCCGGGCACAAAGTACGCAAGGGTATAAATGATTGTTTTAATCGTATATATAAGTCTGGTCCTGGCGTGTCTTGCATCTTTGCGAGAAAACAAACGATCTTTATATATGGGTGGATCAAGCGCTATGGCTGCAGATGAAGCCGGAAAATCTTTCAGGCCAAGGCAGGATTTAATCAATTTTATCCCGCTGTTTTTGCAAGCCCGGTTTATTGATTTCATTTGCGTAGGCACGGGCAATAAGACTATTGACCCAGATACGATAATGCCCTCCTGAATGATTATTAACCAGCGGTATTTCAGGCATCACCCGTTGCACTGATCTGACCAGCGGCCGCCAGTCTGCAAAACCAACACCTTTTTGACGAGCCCAATCCTGCAGCCAGTCGTAAGACTCTCCCGAGGCATCAGACCAGCCAACGATCAGGGCAGCATTTAACCCCTTTGCAATTGCCAGCAGTTCCTCAAGATTATGTACCTGTAACGAGGCAACAGACGGTTCTTTTTCAACCCCTGCTGGTTCTCTGGTAGATGTATTCACGACGGGCTGCTCATGAGATTCAAAATCGCGCGCAGTGTCTTCTCGTGTCTTTTCCTGATCTTCAGACACTTCTGTATTTTCCGCCTGCAGCGCTGCGCCCCTCCCCCCTTCATTGATTTTCAAACGCAAATTCCGGACAAGCAGTTTCAAGCGGAAGCCCAGCTGTAATTCAGTCGTCAGCCATCGCACCGGTTTCAGGAATATGCCCCATTTCGGACTGCCGTCAACCAGATGATTGTGGACCATGCCGCTATCGAACACGGCGTCATCTCCCTGATCATTCTCGGATCCCAGGTACAATATGATGTCCGGCCTTCCCAGTGTTTCCACATAATGTCGCAAGCGAATGATATTCTGCTTGCCGCTGTACCCTCCAAGCCCCAGGTTAACAACGCCGTATTTTTTCCGGTAGTCGTCATCGATGTTCAATAGCAAATCGAGCTGAAAAGGGTAAGAGGCATCAGAAGGCAAGCCGCTTCCCTCGGTGAAAGAATCACCGACCGCATAAATCAGTGTCCTGTACCCGTCAAAATCATCCGCAAAATTTACGGTACCAGAACTATTGGTGAAAATTTCAGCTTGATAATCAAGCGTCTTGAATAAATGAATGTTTTCTTTCAACTTGAAGCCGGTATTTTCATCATATTGGTAAGATTCAGGAATTCCAACTGTGTACACCGGCATAAACGTCCGCAGGATGATCTCGAGAATGACCAGCAGAAAAACCAGAATCAGGATATTTTTAGCTGTGATACTGAGAAAACTTTTCAACATAATCCAGAATCATTGAATGCAAAGGCCATTATCAGGAAAAAGATGCCCGCAAGCAGCGCCAGCAAACCCTCATGTTTTCGAACACGCGCAGACGGGTGCGTAGGAATACCCGGGACGATAACCACACTCTCTGCAACCGGCATTATTCACTCGACCGCACTTCACAGTCTGGCCTTGATCTGGAGGTTCGCCTTGTGAGCAGCATGGCCATCGACAACCGGTAATCCACTGCGCTCCAGACCGGCGACAAGGCGCTGGAAGAAGTCCCTGAATATCGCGACACGCCCTGAAATCATCAGGTAGCTAAACGCGCGGATATCATATCGGATGGGGCTGTGTTTGTGTAGCCTATTTCGCCTCTTCCAAATTGTTATCAGACTGAAGCGGCAACGGTTTCCGTTGAGGGCGGGTAGGATGAGGACCAGCATCACACTCGAAGAGTCAAGGACTGGCGAATCACCGGGATGATTTGAATCGGACCCGAGGCGGTGGCTATCCCCATCATCGTTAAAATATACCGCCAGCAACTTCTTATACCTGAACCGCTATAAACAACCCGGGCCGACAGGCACATATCCAGTACACAGGATGGTTATTTATTGCCATAAAGCCGCATCAAACTCCCTGGCAGGTACAATGCCCTGGTTTCCATGACAAACAGTGGCCACATACCCTTATATAGACAACTGGATAAGTAGGCTGCAAAGAGATAGGCAATCAGGGTTGCAAATGCAGAACCCTCGATTCCATAAACAGGAATGAGCAGCCAGTTAAGCGCCAGATTAATTAACATTCCCAGGGTATAACGGAACAATAGAAATATCGTTTTGTTTTCCGCAAGCAAATAGCTTCCTGTTGCTACTACCAGGAAAACAAAAACAGAACTCCAGATGTAAATTTGCAATACCTCCACTGCGTCCCGGTACTCATCTCCATACACCAAAACAATAATTTGTTCGGCAACAATCAATACCAGAATGCCGGCCACCACCGATACAATCACCATAAAATCAAAGGACTGTTGTATACGCAGCAAGTAACGTTCCGGATTATCAATTTTCAGCTTATAGAGTGCAGGGAAAATTGAACTTACCAGGATCGCTGGCACGATATACCACATCTCAACCAGTCGTACTGCGGCTGAATATATCCCGACCTCCTTCTCTCCCAGCATCTCACCAATCATTACCTGATCGATTCTCATATAGATCATCACGACCATGGTCGAAAAAAACAGTGGCCAGCTGTATTTGAGTAAACTAACCGCCCTGGCTTTCGTGGCACTCCAGTCGAGGACTTCCCCAACGCGCATCCTGTACATAACCACCAGCAATACTCCCGAGAGCGCCACCTCCACAAAGGTTGCAACAATAAAAGCCGCCAGTGGAGCCTTGAATATAATCAGCCCTGCTTTAGCCAGGTTAAGAATTATTGCGGACGTCACCCGGGCAATGACCGTATATTTCGACTGCACAGCAGACTGAAACCAGTAATCAATAACATCCAGCGCCAGGAAAAATGATCCGGCCGCTGCTATCACCACCAGCCATAACATAGTGTCATCACCGGGCCGCAGCCAGCGTATGACTGATATAGCAGCAATAAAAGAAAATCCGCCGCCAAGCAGCTTGATAACAAAGGCGGTGCCAAGAATTTCATTTCGTTCAGCCGGGGAATGCACCAACTCCCGAATTACAATACCTTCAAGCCCGAAGGTGGCGATTGCATTGGAAATCGCCACGAATGCCAGCACATAATTGAAAACACCAAACTGCTGCGGACCGAGATAGCGTGCCAACCAGATAATAATAAGGAAGGTCACCCCGCTGCGGACGACCCTGTCCAGCAACAGCCATCCTGAATTTCCAGCAGCCTGCTGCACGCTGTGCCTGCCTTCCAGACGGTTTCGCAGGAAACCGGGGAGGTATTTAAGCCATGCTGCATTCATGGGCCCGGTCTGGACCCTGGCACAGGACATACACCGGCAGTTGGCAGGCAATGCCAGTCCGTGCCGTTACTTTTTCTCAAAGATCGCAACGATTTCGTCCCCCATGCCGGTCAGTCTTGCCGGCCACACGTACAGGAGCCGGGCTATCAATCGACGCAACGAACTTTTCTTGGAGGTTTCCTTCCGTCTTCCAAAGGCATAGTCGAGGCTGTTGAGCATGAACTTTGGGCTGGTCTGCAGCTTTACCCGGCCTTTTGCCAGGCCATGACGCTGCGCCAGGAGTGCCAGGTTTTCGGGTGAGAACAGCACCAGGTGACGTGGCACTTCATTGGGAAACCAGTATTTGCCGAATATTTTCCTGCCCAGCGCCCTGCTGCTGGGCGTCCTGATATAAAGATACCCCCCCGGTTTAAGAATACGTGCAACCTCGGCCATAAAACGGTTCGGGTCCGGCAGGTGTTCGATCAGGTGCCGGGCCGACACCATGTCAAAACTCTCATCGGGAAATTCTGCGGCGTGCAGGTCGCCGTGAGAAACGCTCAAACCACTTTCACGGCAAACCCCGACAGCGCCTGCATTGAACTCAACCCCCTGCACCTCCCAGCCCAGGTCACGCAACTTAACCAGGAACTTGCCATTGCCGCAGCCTATGTCCAGTGCCTGGCGCCCGCTGCGAAAGGGTGGCGTATTCCGGTACTTCAGGCGCCCGAGTAAATGCCCGGCAATGATATAGGCGGGCGGGACCTCCAGGTGCCGGTATCCAAATACCGCCTTGAGCGCCCCTTTCTCTGCATTCTTGATCTGTTTGGGTCGCTCCGGCTGAAACTGCTCGTAATCGTCCGGATAGAAGGCGGCGATCTGTTGTGCGTCCGGCATCGGCGCCTGGAAGACGGCGCCGCACTGCTTACAACGGCCATAGTCATAACTACCCTGCGTGCCGAACATGAAATCACTACCGGTAAAGTCATAGGATGCAGCAGATCCGCACACGGGACAGGTATCAACAATGGTCTGCTCGTTACCCATGATCGATCCCGGATTTCAGACTGCTAAACATATTGACACCTGACAGCAAACCGTTACATTCCAGTAGCGGCAGTATATCGGTCAGCCAGCCTGTGGTCGACCAGCCAGGCATCAACGCGGGACCCTTGTGTCACAATGAAATCGATCCATATCGTTACCCAGTGGTTCCCACCGGAACATGCGCCTATCGGGCATATGCTGCTGGAACTGGCGGAATCACTGGGCAAACAGGGCTGGAAGGTTACGGTCATCACCGGTTTCCCCAACCATCCACGCGGCATCGTCTTTGATGGCTACAGGAAGAGGCTCTTCCAGGAAGAATGGCTGGGCAATGTAAGGCTCTGGCGGGTCTTCCTGCATACGTCGGCCAACCGCAGTTTTTTCAACCGGCTGCTGAATTTTCTGTCGTTCACCGTCAACTCATCTCTCTGCATGTTGTTTCGCGGTAAACCGGATATCATTTTTGCACCGCTGCAGCCCCTCTCCCAGGGGGCTGTCCTGCCTTTCATCGCCTGGCTTAAAAGGGCAAAACTTGCCTTCAACATACAGGACCTGCATCCCGACGGACCGGTCAGTCTTGGCCTGATAAAGAACAGGCTGTTGATCAAACTGCTCAGGTCTCTCGAAAGGTTCAGTTACCGGCATGCGGATGGCCTGTCGGTGATCTGTGATGATTTCAAGTCCCACTGCATCGGGAAAGGGGCGCCAGCACAGCGCATCGCCGTGCTCAGAAACTGGATCGACCTGGATGAAATCAGGCCGGGAGCACGGCTCAACCCATTCAGAACAGAACTGGGCCTTGCAGAGGACAGCCGGGTTGTTCTGTTCGCCGGCACCATTGGCCTGGCATCCGGGGCGGAAATCATGCTGGAGGTAGCAGAACGACTTATTGACAACCGGCACATCAGGATTGTATTCGTTGGCGAGGGTGAGACCCTTGCCGCCCTGAAGCACGGAGCAAGGGCCAGAAAACTGGATAATATGGTTTTCAGCCCTTTTCAGCCGCGGGAGAGACTCGCTGAAGTCCAGGCAATGGCGGATATCTCGATCGTTACGATGAGACCTGATGCAGGGTTGATCTCGGTTCCCAGCAAGGTACTCGGTTACATGGCGGCCGCAAGACCCGTGCTGGTGGCCGCCGCGCAACACAGCGAGACCGCCCGCTTTGTGCTCGAATCCGGGGCAGGTATCGTGGTTCCTCCGGGCGACCCGCAGGCCATCGCAGACGCCATTCTCGCTGCAATCGACAAACCCGGGGAAATGGTGGAGATGGGCAAAAGAGGCCGGCGGTTTCTCGAGGAAAACCTGTCGAGAGAGCATATCTGCAAAGGCTATAATGACTTCTTCCTGAAACTGCTGGAACCTGGCAAGGTTTAGCCGGGCTAAAAAGATTCATGGGTGTAGTTATCATCTGCCATAAAGAACAATATTTTTCTCGCAGAGACGCAAGGCGCGCAAATAAATAAAAGATTGCTTTAATAGAATTCTGGAAATCTTTCCTGGCGTGCTTTGCGTCTTTGCGAGAGATTATTTTTTGCTAATAGTGCCAATAAATTTTCTGTAGAGCCAACTTTTATGATATGCAAAACAGCAGAGGATCGGGGGCTGAAAATTGACTGAATTTATACCCTTTGCAAGGCCGGCCATCGGTGAAGACGAGATCGCGGAAGTTGTCGATTCCCTGAGAAACGGATGGCTAACCACCGGCCCCAAGGCAAAACAGTTTGAGACCGACTTTGCCCGTTATCTCGGTGGCGATGTTGAAGCCGTCGCCCTGAACTCGGCCACGGCCGGCCTGCACCTTGCCCTGGAGGCCCTTGGCATCAGCGCAGGCGACGAGGTCATTACCACGCCTTACACCTTCACCGCCACTGCAGAAGTCGTACGCTACCTGGGTGCAGACCCGGTTTTCGTCGATATTGAACCAGCTACCCTGAATATCGATGCGGCTTCTATAGAAGCCGCGATCACGGAACGAACAAAAGCGATTATCCCGGTTCACTTTGCGGGACTCTCCTGCAAAATGGACGAGATCATGGCCATTGCAGGAAAACATGAACTTAAAGTGGTGGAGGATGCTGCCCACGCCCTGCCGGCCCGCTACAAACAGCAGATGATCGGCAAGCTCGACAGCGATGCAACCGTGTTCAGCTTCTACGCCAACAAGACCATCACGACCGGTGAAGGAGGCATGCTGGTCACCCGCGACAGCAGCCTTGCCGAGCGCTGCCGTGCGATGCGCCTGCACGGGATCAACCGGGATGTCTTCGCACGCTATGCCTCGGACAAGCCGTCCTGGTTCTATGAAGTGATTGCCCCGGGTTATAAATACAACCTGACCGATATTGCCGCCTCGATCGGGATTCACCAGTTAAAGAAAGCGAACCTGTTTCAGCAGCAACGGGAGCAACTGGCAAATGTTTATCTCCGGGAACTGGCAGATCTTCCACTTCAAATGCCGGCAAGCGCACCACAGGGCTGGCAGCACGCCTGGCATCTTTTTGTTATACGCATCAACGAGGATGCGCCGGTTGGCCGTAACGAATTTATCGAGAAAATGGCAGAACAGAAGATCGGCTGCAGCGTCCATTTCATCCCGCTGCATATCCAGCCCTACTGGCGCGACCGCTACCACTTCAGGCCGGAGGATTTCCCACTGGCCTACAGCGCCTATGAGGGCGCGGTCAGCCTGCCCCTCTATCCGCTCATGACAGCAGCAGAGCAGCAGCGGGTTATCGATGCCACCCGCAGCCTGTTGCGATGACCTCCAAGCGCATATTTGATCTCTGCGCCTCCCTGACCGGCCTGGTCCTGCTTTCCCCGCTGTTTCTGCTGATCGCAATCTTCATCAAGCGGGATTCAAGAGGCCCGGTATTTTTCCGGCAAACGCGCGTCGGCCGCGAGGGACAACCGTTCAGGATTCATAAATTCCGCACCATGGCAACGGACACCCCCGCCAAAGGCCTGCAGATAACCGTCGGCGCCGACCCACGCATTACCCGCACAGGCTGCTGGCTGCGCAAGTACAAGCTGGATGAACTGCCCCAGTTGATTGACGTGGTGCGTGGCAAAATGAGCCTGGTCGGCCCGCGCCCTGAGGTCCCGGAATACGTGGCGCACTACCCCCCGGATGTGAAGCAGGTCGTGCTATCGGTGCGCCCGGGCATTACCGATAACGCCTCCATAGAATACCGTGATGAAAATGACATCCTGTCGAAATCAGACGATCCCGAACGGGAGTACATCGAAAAGGTCATGCCTGTGAAACTTGAATATTACAGGCGCTATGTCGAGGAACGCTCGATGACGGGGGATCTGGCGATTATCCTGCGCACATTCGGCGCAATTTTCAGGTAGCCGGCAGCGTCTTTGCGAGCAACTCACCCCGCTGCGTGGTCACGAATCGATGAGGAACTGTAGGGTCGAATTCATTCGACCGGTCGAGATTTGCCGAATTTGTCGGCCCTACAGGTGCAAGCTGTTGCCCGGTGTGCCTCCAGAGATCATTATGTCAGGATTGGGCTCTTCAAGAGAAAATAACCGGTCTTTATGGACGGACACTAGTCAAGTCGAATCGCATCCATGGAAATACATGGAACCCGGTTTTCCTTTAGAAATTCACTGAATGTTGTTCCACCGAATTGCTTCACATAAGAATCGAAGCGGAGTCCAAAACGGCTGCGAAACAGTCCCTGGTGAATCTTCACCCGCAGAGGCACGTGCGCTTTCATTTCACTGAATTCATTCGCATTGAATTCATAGGGGTGCATATAAGAAACAAAGGGCCGTTCGGCCAATACCTTTTTCATGATCCTGCGAATTATGAAACCGGGAAGCAAACGGTGGTATCCACCCCCGCCGACCGCGCGATTTTTCCCGCCCACAGGCCAGGCTGTGACCGGAAACTCGATGATGGATTGACCACTACCCAGCTCAATGGAACCGGGGCCCAGTGGCCAGTGTGGTATTCCATAGCGCCCTCCATCCACCGGAAAGATACTGCTGTCGTAGACAAACCCGGCCTCCGCCAGTTCGTCCAGGGCCCAGATGGAGTTTTTGACAATTGAGAAATCAGGTGCCCGATAACCAACAACCGCTTTTCCTGTGAGCTGTTCCAGGTGGTCCTTGTTGCGCCTGATATCTTCTCTGAAGTGCTCACGTGTTTGCGTGAATATTTCCAGGTGACCATGCCCGTGCGCCGCAATTTCATGCCCGGCATCCATAATCCTGCGGACCACATCAGGGAATTTTTCAGCAAATTTACCCAGGATGAACATGGTAATCCTGACGTCCAGCCTGTCCAGACGCTCCAGCAGGGCCAGTGTGTTAGTGCGGGCCACTTCACCTATGGGTGCTTCCCGGTCCCATGTGGACTGCAGCCAGTCCTCAATATCGGCGGAGAGTATAGGCTGATAATTTACGCTGCTGACTGAAGGTTTCACTTTACAAAACAGGCGGCCACAACCCATGCCCGGTTACGATACCAGGTCCACTTTTCAATCAGGTGCCGGTCAACTTCCTTGAAAACAGCAGGGCAGGACAGATCCGGTTTGTGATAACTGGCACCCGGCCTGAAAAGCCTTCCGATCTTGTCGAACAAAAGTCTCGCGCCCCAGAAGAGCTGCAGCAGCAAACCGAAATTCAGCGTGTAGTCAACGCCACCAAAGTACCTTTCAGCCAGTTCATCGATCCGCCCCGGTGTTAATCTCGCGACAACATAACTCTCCAGCTCCTTGCTCCTGTAACTCAATCCGAATTTCCTGCTTAGCCTTACAAGGGGGCTAAGGGGCATGGATTCATTGGTCAGGACAAGCCGCCCCCCGGGCTTTAGAACCCTTGATATTTCACTGCAGGCCCTATCGTGATCCAGGAACAGCATCACTGAATTACCAATGACGCCATCAAAACGTTCATCTTCAAAGTCAAGCGCATTGGCATCTCCGATCCTGGCGCAAATGCGGTCTTCAAAGTTGAACTTTTTTATGTTCTCCTGCGCCAGCTTGACGCGCTTCTCTGAAATATCAATCGCCGTAACATTACAACCGTAATCCAGGGCAAGCGCTACCGAGTCCATCCCGTCACCACAACCCACCTCGAGAATATTACCCCCCCGCAGAAACTCCACATGTTTTTTATTCGTTTCAAATATCTGTGCATAGAAGGAGTTTTTCTTTATGCTTCCCGCGCCAAGCGACAGGTACGACACATCCCTTTTCAGGAACTCGTCCCAGAATTCTGCCTGGTCAGGCTTGATGTTATTTTTCATCCCTTGAATTCTTGTTCATTTGAAGCGCGTCACCCTTGTTGCACGGGCTGCACTGACTCCGGCGGGGTATCTTGTCCAGTATAACAGAGGCAGACAGGCGGGAAATGAAGTGGTGCACGTGTTCAATCGAGCACCATCTCCTGGTATTCGAAATACGGGGTTACATCAAAATCAGAAACCGTCAGGGACCATTGTGAAAAATCCTGTAAAGGGTTTTCAGCATCGGTAATATCCTTAAAGATCACCCACATCTTTCTTTTCATAAACCGGTCAGGAACCCTGAACAAACCAGCCCTTTTCAACACAACGGACCGGGGTGTTCCAGCCTGAAAAAGCGCTACACACAGATCTGCCGTTCTGGTCCTGAATATCCGCTCTGCCTCCTGGACCAGCATCTTTCCCGAACGCAGGGATTGCCCTGACCCATCCAGAAGAATGTCACAAATAAAGCCGATGCTGCGACCCTCTTTCTGCAGGCAGCACCCGACCAATAGTGCGGCCCCATCAGCCGTCGATATAAAAAAATATGCAGGATGTCGATAACGCCAGACAAAATAATCATATGTCTTGGTGATCCTGTTTGGCGACTCTCGCTCGGCCCGTTCGAGCAAAAGAGTCAACCGGTCGACATCAAGATCGGCAACCGATCCTGCCACCGAAAACCGTGACCTGCCAAAACCGCAGAACAGCCGGGTGTACAATGCGAAAAGCAACGATGTAGCAACACGACAGGCGGTAGCCAGAAACGCTATCGGAATATACTGCCTGATGAACGAGTCGAGAGTAACCGGTTTTACCCAAAAAGGCAGGACGCCCATCAATTGAAACCCGGCCCGCTTGACACCCGGTAAATACGAATTACCGTTCGGCAAACCCAGAATGATGCAAATACCAAGGTCACGACAGGCTTTTTCCCCTTCAGCAAGCATGGCCCTGAATAGCCTGAGCCCCCTGAAGGCAGGCAGGATTTCAAGATCCATACAGATGGCCCCAAGGGCATTGGCCCGATCAAGCAGGATCGGGACAGGGATATAAACGACTTTGCCGACAATCCTCCCGTCCTTTACCGCCGCAACAAAGACCGGTGGACCGGCGGGCGACCCTAATGGAGCGTGCGACAAGCAGGGTTCAGTATGTGGATCAAGCAACCAAAGTTCGACACCTCTATCGAGCGTCTTGCAAAAAGTCCCGTCAGAGCTGTGCATCACCATTCAAGTACTCCACCAAGGACATCAGCCAGACAATCAACAGTGAATAGTCCCGGGGTCCTGGACACCTCAATCCATGCCAGCCAACACCTGCAACATAATCGCGTCCGCGCGACAAGGCGTTTGGTCGAGCCTGTCAAACCTCACCTTGCGGCGCCATCGGGATAACTCGCCATCTTTCTTTTGATCAGAGGCATTGAGAGGGCCGGTTTTCAGGATATTTTTGGAGATTATTAATAACGGGAAAGATACGTTGATTGATTATCTAAATTCTGGACTCCAGAAATTCTTTTTCCAGCCTTAAAATATTATCCGAATCTCTCTTTTTTATGAATTTTGCCGGAATTCCTGCATAGACAGACCATTCCTTGATAATACCTTTAACCAGGGAGAGCGCACCAACAACGGCTCCTGTTTCAACTTCAACAAAAGGTAAAACAACACAACCACTTCCAATTATGACATGCTTTCTAATAATTACTGGGCCGATCTCCTGCTTCATATATTCCTCACCCAATGTTGTCGAGATCATTGCTTCTCCCAGAAAATAATCGTTCGCTGAATAAACAGAAACCTTGGATGAGAGTCCTGAAAAATCCTCTAGTACCACTCCTCCCTGGCCGTACACGTTGCAGGAAGGTGCAATATGCACATAATTTCCCAATGTTATATTCCCACTCAAGATGCAAAAATCATCAATTCTGACACCATCTCCCAATGCTATTTTCTCAGGACTATAGAAACAAGCGTTCCTGCTAACCCTTGGGTTTTTCCCTATTTGTTTAAAGCCAATCTCTTCAAGCTCTTCACAGCCTAAAAATGATGTTTTAGCTGTTGTCATGGTTATCCTTTAGATGCTGGTTTTTTTACAATGTCTTTTACGGTTAACCGACAATTTCAAAGCCCGGTAATTGCAGATGAGAATTTATCTGGTTTTTAACTCGAAACATAATAATTGGTTCATAATGATCTGAACAGGATTTTTGATTTGCCTTCAGTTCTTGGCAACGCACCTTCATTTGCAAGGTGCAGATCCGGTTTTATTCCTGTTGCTGCTTTAAAATCCGCAACAAACCGGTCTTTGAATGTGTTGGGGTCTATTTCAGAATCAATTCTTAATTCCAGCTTGATCAGTATGTTACTCACAGGTTCATGCTTGTTAATATGCACCTGATAAACACTTGTTATTTCGCCGATATAATTGTTTATTATATTCTGTATCGCAGAGAGAAACAGGTTAACCCCTTTAATTGTGAACATATCATCTGAACGACCGATTACCTCAAAACGAAATCCCGACTCGCCACAGTTGCATTTTTCAATAGAAATAATTTTGATAATATCATTTGTTCGATATCTAATAAGTGGTTGTGCCTCTTTACAAAGGTTCGTTAAAACCAGTTCACCTTCCGCTCCTGATTCAACAGGGATGACCTTCATTGTTTTAGTATTCAAAAGCTCCGGTAGCAATACATCATTTGCCATAAAATGAAGCCCGCATTGTCTACTGCATTCTCCTCCAAACATGCTTAAAACATCAGACATGCCATAGTTGGCATTCATCGCCTTGATTTTCCACTTCTGTTCAATATTATTTCTGAAGACTTCATTCTGAATACCTGGCTCCGCACCGAATAATCCTAATTTTAATGACAGATCTGAAGGCTGTAAGTTAAAGTCGGTTTTAAGTATCAATTCCAGTTTCGACAAATAGGACGGAGTACAATGAATTGCAGTAGGCTGTATTGTCAAAATAGTTTCAATCAGATTTTTCGAATTTCCGACGCCAAAAGGAATAACGGCGGCCCCGGTGGCTTCCAGGCTTTGATGATCGGTAAAGCCACCTGCCCACATATTATAATTCAGGCAGTGGACCACAACGTCACTTGAGCTTAACCCTGAACTGGTGAAACACCTTGCTCCAGCCTTTATGGTATGAGCAATGTCCTGGTCCGTATAGGCAAGAATAACAGGTCTGTCTGTCGTTCCTGATGTTTTATGGATACGTTTTATTTGTTCGATATCAACACACAAATTACTGCCGTAAGGCCCGTTTTCTTTTTGATCAGCAAGAATTTCCCTCTTGGTTGTAAAAGGAAAGTCGTAAAAAGATGATAAAATACTTCCGGAATCAGAGATAAATTCACAGAGTTTTTTTTGATAGAACGGGCTATTCTCAATAACATATTCCAACTGCTGTTGAAGCAAGCTGTTTTCTTTATTTGATTTCAATCTTGTTTTTTCTTTAATTAACAGAGGAAATAAAAATACAATGTTTATCTCTCAATAAAATTGCTTCGTTACGCCCGCAATGGCATTTTAGAGCGCTGCTCTGGCAGCCTGGCCAGTTAACTTGCCCTCGCTGGACCGAGCTTCCGAATCAAGCAATACCTCGCCGTCATCGACGTCAGGATACCAGACTCTAAGGTAGCCATTCTCATCAAGACTGGCTGCCGCGGGTATTTCCCACGAAGGATTTCGATAACGAAATTCATCAACTGTATATTTTGACTGGATCAGGACTTCGTTTTTGTCATTTCGTTCCAGTATCGACCCGTGATAAAGGGTTATCTTGCCAATGTCGGTCATAAGCGTAAACATCGGCTTGGACCGGCCGGAAAAGCTCCCGGAACTGGTAATTCGACTGATGAGTTCAAGGCCCTTCTTTATGGAAGTTCTATGGTGAGACATACCACGCATTGGAATACAATGAAACAGATAGTGGGCTTCGATCCCCATGTAACGCAACTTGTCATACAATTCGTCCAGCGCTTCAAAACTGTCATTTACTCCCTTCAACAATACGCTCTGGTCATAAATCTTGAATACAACATCCTGCAAGTCGGCGTAGGCCCTTCTCGCATCCTCGGTGATTTCTGCTGAATGATTTATATGTGTGCCGATTTCGACCCGGCCTGGTGCCGATTTTAATATTGAAAGAAGCTCGCTTTTTATACGCTTTGGATCCTGTACCGGCACACGGGTCCCGATCCGGAAAAAATCGATGTTTGGCGCGTATTTACCTACTTCTTCAAATATAAATGCCAGACGTGGCGGCACCATCAATGGATCACCGCCAGTGATCAATATTTCACGAAGATCGTCACGCACCCCGGCACTTCCACAATACTTCGCGAAATTCGTTATTTCCTCTTTCTTTAAATTGAACAAAGGATACTGCCCTCGCAGACACCATCGGCAATGGGCGGCACAGACGGAAGAGGGCTCAATGAGAATGGTTCGCTTATACAGGCGCTCCACCCCTTTGAGGGGTTCGCCGTCGAATTCAACGTGAACTTCCGACTCATAATGCCTGGTGCGGCTGATCTCCTCGTAACTATCCTCGGCAGAACTCTTTATGTACTGCAACTCAAGAGCCCGGTACCCGGCTGAATCCCGGCCATTGGTCTCCAGAAGAGAATCCATCTGCGCGCGTATATATGGCGTAAACTTCTCTTTAAAAATACTGTCTTTTGCGCCAGCCATACTGGTCTCCACTTCTCGGGTATTCGTTTAAACAATCTCGATGATTCAGGATCCCGGCTGTAATTTTGACCTTATCAGTTTCGCCGGGTTTCCCGCCACCACGGCATCATCCGGGACATCTTCGAGAACTACCGCGCCGAGGCCGATGGTCGCATTGTTCCCGATCTTCAGATTTTCCAATATGGATGCGTTGGGAGCCACCCAGCATCTTTCACCCAAAACAGAATTCCGGCAAATTACCGCGCCTGCAGCCACAATAGCGTTGCGACCCACGACAGAACTGCTCCCGATCTGCACAAGATCGTCAATTCGTACGCCCTCACGAACTTCGGTGGGGCTCAACGAACCCTTTTCAATCGTTGCATTGGCCCCTACCCAGACATTTTTTCCTATGCAGATTTCGCCCATTTGTGGAAACTGCTCCCACTGTCCTTCCATATCAACAAAATCAAAAAGCTCGCTGCCGATTGTACAATTAGGTTTTAATACGCAGTTTTCGCCGACAACTACTCGCCCGGTAATAACGACGTTCTGGAGAACCACTGTGTTGGCGCCTATCTCAACTTCAGAACCAACGAATGCCCCTTCCTTTATCGTGACGTTTTCTCCAATTATTGCACCGTCCTCTATGGTTGCACGCGCATCAATTCCCCCATCAACAGGCCGGGCAAAAAAATGATTTACTACTCTCGCGAAATCGAGTTGCGGGTTTGCCGTGACAATAAACGTAGCCGGGGAGTTATCTCCCATGTCCTTATTCGTGACGATCAGGACGTCTTCAAACGAACCGATTTGTTCCCGGTTCAGCTGCTCAGCATCATTTGTAAAAATAATGGAGTTCATGCGCACCTGATCCTCGAACGCCGGTCCGTAAATGACCACATCATCGCCGTGCAGCTCCTGCTTGAGGAATTCAGCGACTTCCGAGGATAGAACTGTATTAGATGATACTTTCCGCATTAATTTCTCCAGCTCACCGAGCTCATCATGCAGGGTGTTGCCTATCCAGGCTATAACTCCCGGAAAGTCTTTTTGACCTTGTCTTCAGATCTTTCAAGTGTACCAGTATTCCCCAGGGCTGAATCCGGCCTGCTACTGATGCTCGCATGACCTTGAACCGGCGTGATCTCGACCTGCCCTTCAGCCAGCCTGTATTTTCTCCCTTGCCCGCTTTGCCAGCGTCACCAGCGCGCTGGTGTTTGCTGTTCGGGGCGAATACACCATGGAGCCGAGTTGATACCCATCCATAAAGACCGGTTATTTTCCCGCAAAGACGCACAGCACACCAAGACAAGACTTTAATATACCATTAAAACAGTCTTTTATACCTTTGCGTGCCTTGTGCCCCGGCGAGAGTTTATTGTTTGCGGATGGATACTAAACAGAAAAGGCACTTTACTGCGTTTCATGTGCGGATTGATTGCGTTTTTCAGGGTTTTGTCGATAAACTCGACGTTTTGAATAGCAGTATGTGTTTGTTATTTGAATGGTTTGCAGCCTTTTTGGGTTGCCAGAGATGTTTTCAACTGGCTGGAAGTATATGGCTACCAAGTTTTTGATTGTTTCTCCCCCATACGATGAGAGAGTTGGTGGTGCCGTTGTTTTGCACAAATTATGCGCCATTCTTAACAGGCTGGGTTATGAGAGTTACCTGCATCCCTATCGCAAACGTTACGGGTTTAAAAATAAAAATTCCGCCAGGCAATGGTTTCGTACCATGAAAGACAGTTACCGCCGCGGGAAGGGTGATCATGGTCGATATAAAGTAAACCCTGTATTCGATACGCCGGTTTTGCACGTGGCAGACGATTCATTGTTGAGAGATTTTATTGTTGTTTATCCTGAAATCGTTTTTGGCAATCCGCTGAATTCACCGAGAGTCGTTCGGTGGTTTTTACATAATCCCGGATTTCTCACAGAAAGAGTCAACTACGGAAAGAATGAACTTTATTTCAAGTATCATTCGGGAATTGAAGATTTCCATTCCAGTGGTTCCGTTGTTTCAAACAAGCTGTTAAAGGTCTTTCATTGTCCGATAGAAGATTACAATTTGAATGATGTGCCTTTGGACAGAAAAGGTACTGCTTATTGTTTGAGGAAAGGCAAGCTCAAGCCTGTACAACATGACCTCAACGGATCTGTTTTGATTGACGGAAAGACAAACGCTGAAATAGCGAGTATTTTCAAGCGGGTTAAAACCTTTATTTCCTATGACACCTATACTGCATATTCGATATTCGCTGTTTTATGCGGCTGTGAGTCTATCGTTGTACCGGATGAGGGAGTAACGAAAGAGCAGTGGTATCCGGACCCGGCGGACAGATATGGGTTGGCTTACGGGTTCTCTGATGCTGAAGTTGAAGCCGCAGGTGAAACGGCTCATCTGGTGAAAGAACACATTCTTTCCGATGAAAGGGAGTCTGTTGAGAATGTGAAGGCCGCAGTAATCGAGATTAATGATTATTTTGATGGTTGAGAGTAATTGGCCCTAATTAAGCGGGTAGAAATGTTCGTACGATGGCCCTCTCGCTTGTCGAACAGCGACTACAAGCCCAGACATGGCGATGAAAATGGCCGCTTTCGAGTTGTTGCCTGCGGCGGCCGATTCGCCCGGTTCCTGTCAACGTAATCTGCGCCCGGACGATTATAGCGACCATGGCGATATCTGTAATCAGTGAACATCTGGAACAGTAATTTCAGTTCATTTTCTTGCGCCTCAAGTACATTTCGGGTCGTAATCCGGTGGAAATTCACAAGACTGTGTGCGACACCTTGATATAGAATATTCCAGGTAATGGTTTTTCAATTCGAATGGATATGCTGTTTCACCCAATATGAAAAATACCGTCTTCTATTCACTAAAAGAGCTGGAAGATATCGGCTTTAATGCAATTGGCGAGAATGTACTGATCAGCAGAAAGGCCAGCATCTATAACGCACATAACATTTCTTTTGGAAATCATGTCAGGATAGACGACTTCAGCGTCTTGTCCGGTGGAAAAGAGATTACAATTGGCGACTATGTCCATATAGGCTGCTTCTGTGGATTATATGGCGGGACCGGTATAGCAATTGGAAGCTTCTCAACATTATCTTCCAGGGTTGCATTGTATAGTGAATCCGATGACTTCTCGGGAGATTCGCTTGCCAATCCAACAATACCCATGGAATTCAAACCCGGATATATACGTGGAAAAATCAACATTCATGACCATGTCATCATCGGTACTAATTCCACGATATTGCCTGGTGTAAGCATCGAGGATGGTGCTGTTATTGGCGCACACAGCCTCGTCAAGGACAACTGCGAAGCATGGACAGTAAATGCAGGAGTACCGGCAAGAATGATTAAAGCCCGCAGAAAAAACATCCTCAGTCTCATGGAAGATTTCAGTAATTAATCCACCATATACTGCCGAATAAATCATGTCCCGTCATATACGACTCCCGGAAAATATACCTTGCGCGTCACGGCTGTCCTGTTATCGCGCGGATTATCCGGATCATACCTAAAGCATTTCTTTCCATGGGCATCGCATAAATCAATTGCAGGCATGCAGCCCACCTTACTAAAGCATGGAGAAGGGATATATATGCTGAGCCGGACAAACAAGGAATTATTATTTCTTAATTCTGCCATGACAGAACACAATCCGTTTAATAACACGGAGGACATACTTGGCTGGCTCAAAAAAAGAAACGACGAAGTAACGGTAAACGTCACCAAAATCAGGTTTTCCGAACTCAAGCAGTGGCACTTCATGCAGGATAGCGGAAACCTTGTCCATGACAGCGGAAAATATTTTTCGATTGAAGGCATTCATATCAAGACAAACTGGGGGGCTGTCAACGAATGGACGCAACCTGTAATCAACCAGCCGGAGATCGGCTACCTTGGCATGATCACCAGGGTATTCGACGGGATTCTATATTTCCTGATGCAGGCCAAAATCGAGCCGGGCAATATAAACAATGTTCAGCTATCTCCAACCCTGCAGGCCACCAAAAGCAACTACACCCGGATTCACAGGGGTAAAAAGTCCCTGTACCTGGATTATTTTATCAACCAGTCTGATCACACTGTATTGCTGGACCAATTACAATCTGAACAAGGCGCACGATTCCTGAAAAAGAGGAACAGAAATATTATTCTTCTGGTTGAGGATGATATACCGCTGCACGACGATTTTCGCTGGATGACCCTCGGTCAAATAAAGAAGCTCATACACACCGATAATACGGTGAATATGGACACACGCACCGTGATTTCCGGTATCTCCTATGGCAACTTCCAGTCTGATGTTGTGGATTTCTATAATTCAATCTCGTTCGATACCGGCAAGGACAATAAATTCAGCAAGGGTCTACTCAAGTCACTTCTCGATTGCGAGAATTCCCTTCACAGCCTCGACAACATCCTCTCCTGGTTAACGCAACTGAAATGCAGCTATGAACTGCTGACAGAGAGCATTCCACTGAATAAAGTCAGCGGCTGGTCAAGCAATGATTATGAAATTTATGACGATAACCACGAGTACTTCAAGGTGATCGCGGTTGAGGTTAATATCAGCAGCCGTGAGGTTCAGCATTGGTCTCAACCCCTGGTAGAACCGGCCCAGGACGGGATATGCGCCCTCATCGTAAAGGAAATCAACGGTATCTATCATTTCCTTATACAGGCCAAGGTCGAATGCGGGAATATGGACATTCTGGAAATGGCTCCAACCGTACAGTGCCTGACGGGCAATTACAAAAAAACGGACAAGGGTGCACTGCCATACCTTGATTATGTATTATCCAGTCCCCCCGACCGGATCCGGTATAACACCTATCAATCAGAGGAAGGCGGAAGATTTTATCAGGAGCAGAATAAAAACATGATAATCGAGGCAGACACTGCATTCCCTGTTGAAGTGCCGGAGAATTATCACTGGCTGACCCTGAATCAACTGCTGGCTTTTCTGAAATTCAACAATTACCTTAACATACAGGCACGCAGTCTTATCTCCTCGCTGATATTTTGCACCCATGAAACATGATTAATATAGGCATACTGGGTTGTGCAAACATAGCAGACCGCCTGGTCATACCCGCCATTAATTCATCAGAAAATTTTACCCTGGTTGCAATCGCAAGCCGCTCGCATGAAAAAGCACGGGAATTCTCCATAAAATTCGGCTGCGAGGCCGCCAGGGACTACCAGGGCCTGATTGATCGTGACGACATCGACGCGATCTATATCCCGTTACCCATCGGCCTGCACCACGAATGGGTTCTCAAGTGCCTCGATAGCGGCAAGCACGTATTGTGTGAAAAATCACTGGCGCCTGACTATGCCACAGCAAGATCCATGGTTGATGCCGCTCGCAGTCGTTCACTGGTCCTGATTGAAAACTTCATGTTTACATTCCATTCGCAGCACAGGTTTATTCTCGACAGGATCAATAGAGGCGAGATTGGAGAAATACGCTGTTTCCGCGGATCCTTCGGCTTCCCGCCCTTCTCGGATGACAATATACGCTACAGCAAGATACTTGGCGGCGGCTCCCTGCTTGATGCCGGTGCTTATACCGTCAAGGCTACACAACTGATTCTCGGAACGGATCTCGAGGTAACGTCTGCATTTCTTGGGTTTGAACCCGGCAGGGAAGTCGACATCTACGGCGGCGCATTCCTTGTCTCCGGTTCCGGCTGCATATCCCAGATTGCCTTTGGCTTCGACAACTATTACCAGTGCAGTTACGAAGTATGGGGCAGCAAAGGCAAGTTGACCTCAGCAAGGGCCTATACCGCCGGCCCCGACATAAGGCCGAAAGTCATAATCGAGATGCAGGACGAAAAACATGAATACAGCCTCCCACAGGACAATCATTTCCTTAATATCCTGGGACATTTCCATGATTCGATCGTGAATAATATCCTGGAGCCCAATTACTCGGAAATAATGAACCAGTCACGATTACTCACGCAGATACAGGAATATGCAAGCCGTTAAATCAAATCCCATATACGTCACTGCACCATCATTGCCTCCACTGGATGAATATACCGAAATCCTGCGAGGCGTATGGGAACGGAAAATACTGACACACAATGGCCCGCTGGTCCGGCAGCTCGAAAATGACCTGAAACAGAAGTACGCAATACAAAATCTGGCCGTCGTGACGAATGGAACAATCGCAATACAACTCGCGATCAAGGCGCTTGGGCTAAATGGCAGCGAGATCATAACAACCCCGTTTACATGGATTGCCACAGCGAGCGCAATAATGTGGGAAAACTGCACTCCCAGGTTTGTAGACATTGACCCGCATACATTCAACATTGACCCAAACATGATAGAGGCGGCAATTACAGACAGGACCCGTGCCATTATGGGCGTTCATGTTTTCAGCAACCCATGCGACATAGAGGCAATCGAATACATCGCAAACAAGCATGACCTCAAGGTGATTTATGATGCAGCACATGCCATGTGCATTAACTACAGAGACAAATCAATTCTCGAATATGGCGATATCTCGGCAGCCAGCTTCCACGCAACAAAAATTTTCAACAGCGGTGAAGGCGGCTGTTGCGTAACCGTCGACAGCCAGCTTGATGAGAAAGTCAGAAGGTTGCGATTTTTTGGCCACGACAAGGACAAGGAAATCGTTGACGACGGCTGCAATGGCAAGATGACGGAAATTCATGCTGCGCTGGGTCTGGCAAATCTCAAATATATTGATGCAGTGCTGTCTGGCAGGAAAACAATATTCGACCAGTATCACTCAAAACTGGCCAACCTGGATTTCATCAGCTTTCAGGATTTCCCGGAGGACTCTTACAACTACAGCTACATGCCTGTTGTTTTCGACAGCGAGGAAAGACTATTGAAAATATTACAGGCTCTGGAGAGCAATAATATATATGCAAGAAGATACTTTTACCCGTCCCTGAATACGATCAAACACCTGACGAAATACGAAGCATCCGGGCATTCAGAAAGAATAGCAAAGACCATATTGTGTCTGCCGTCCTATAGTGGACTATCTCTGTCAACGGTGGATGATATCTGTGAAATAATTGCCCGGAACTGACCGCACGCCACCCCTGCAATCTGTCCGCGGCAACCATACGCATGCAAATTTGTCGGGATAAGCATGTTATCAATCCCGCATTGGAAAATTAAACAGGCCCCCGGTCATATACGCGCATTGCAATATCAGCGTTCTTCCCGCTGAGCGGCTGAAGAATGCAGGCGAGGAGCAAGCTGCGTTTTTTGCAGTCCTGGTGTGTTTGCCTTGTCAGGCAATATTTTGCGGCCAAAAATGATAAAAATATTCGACCTTTTCAATATAATAGCCGCATTTTCTATAGAGATTGCAAGCCGGGATATTCATGCCTTGAGTTACAACCTGCCCGGATTGATAACCCTTCTTCACAAACCAGCGTTGTGCCGCACACACGAGTTTCTCTCCATACTTTTTCCCTCTGTAATTTACATCTACGGCAAATAGACCAATATCGCCACGCCCGTTTTTATCCCCGAGTGTAACCATTCCAACAACCTTCTCAGCGTCTCGTATTACCAGAACCTCTTCGGCAATCTCTTTTTTCAGGGAGCGATTGATCCAGATTTTGTATAGAGCCTCGAATTTTTCCACCGGAATGTTCTGGTCTACCGAAAATCGTGAATACTTGCCACTTTGAAGTGCCAGGTTTTCAATATCCCCGGTGGGCATAGATGGCATGTAGGATTCCACAATATCAGTCGGGGCATACTCGTCAGGGCTTGAAACTCCGAAATCCATTGCGAAGGTTGTTTTGATATCGACGAGTACCCCACTTAGCTGTTTTACAAATTCCTCTTCAAATTCCCGGCTGGATGGAAAATATACAAGGCCTGCACCAGCTGCCTTGAGCTCCAGAAGAATGGCCGATAGTCCCTCTTTATTCAAACCTGGATCGTTAATGCGTGCGACCGTCACACCGAAAAATCCGGTGTCCCAGTCAAGTATCTGGTATTGCATAAAAATACATCTCTCGCTTGTTGCCTTCGCCAACGATCCGCGTAACCGGCCCCGGAAAGGCGGGGCGCAGTGCAGCTTTACGGGGTCCGGTTGATGCATTCGTCAGGCTGTATGACCATTCCCCCTTTATCGAGAATACATTCCTCAAATAAAGGCATCAGCAGTTCAGCAAAAACAGCATGGCCTTTAGCGTTAAAATGACCGTCATACTCGAAAAACAGGGTATCGGTTTCCGCTTTAATGCGGAATTGATTCGTAACATCAAGGAAAAGCAGCCCGCTAGCCTCACTAACCTTACGAATAGCATCATCAGGTAACGATGAAGACAACATCCCGGGAAGAACAGAGAACCCTATTTTCTTTCTGTTATTTAAATCTCTCTCGCTGATAAAGCCGTAGGGTACGCTCAGGACAATAACACTTGAGCCCGCTTTTTCCGCCTCTTTCTTTATTTCCGAATAATGCTCTGTCATTTTGTCTAATGCAATTTGCACTTTGGGATTGTCTGTATCAAACGTATCAATAACATATGCAGGATCAGACACCGTAATGCCGATCAACGCAGGATTGAGCCCACCTTCAAGAAACATATCCCTGACTGTTTGATCGAGACTTTCAAACCTGGCCAATTCATCATCCCCATAGCTGGCAAACAGGCTTTCTGCCTGCGCCTTCCACTCATCACGCAGCAACTGTCGCCTTGCAGCAGATGCCCGCCTTTTTTTCAGGTACTGCCTTGTCATCGTATATGCATTCGGTAACATACTGCGCACACCGGATTTGACGCGATCTGCAAACGAATCACTTGTTGCGTTATCCTTTACCACGGTGGATGTATCTGTTTCCATCATCGTTTGCGCAAGATCGTCCGCTTGCAAAGTCGCCAGTATTATCAAATCAGGCTTTAATACAGGGATTGCCTTCCTGGCTACTTGTACGTAGGAACCGGGAGATCCACCCGCTCTCCCAAGATTGGCAATTTCAATATTATACCCACGCTCTCTGAGTCTGTTTTCAAGTACCTTTGGCCACGCCTGATTATTCTCCACTCCCCAGCCGAATGTAAACGAATCGCCGATTGCCAGAATCCGTATAGTAGATTGTTCCTTTTCGGTCTGCCATTCCCGATCTCTGAAACCCAGCGAGTTGACTCTTGCCGTGTATGAGAACTCCGGTGTTTCATGATGAAACACAGAGTATGCCGGGAACACGAGACTGTGAGGATAGGGGCCAGCAAAGCGTGCCAAAAGAAACCTGTCACACAGCATGAGCAGTATTAAGGTAACAGTTACCGAAAAGACTGTTAGCGCAGCGTTCTTCATTCTCGTGGACATTGATAATTACTCCATCTGAAACAGTTCAACCATCCATTGTGCCACCTGCCTGGCACCCTTGCTGCTCCAGTGCGTATCACCGGGCAGGTAAAAATCGATAAAACCCTGCTCTACCGTCCGGACTGTCATGGACCTGACATCCAGTGAATTCGGAATACCGGTCAAGATATCGTCATCCAGGAGCGTCAGATGTGCAAGGCTGTCATCAACCAGCCATGGTGAATACACGGAAAGCTTGTCGGGTACCAGCATCACCGCAAAGGCCGTATAGCCATTTGCCTCGGTGCGCTGTCTTATGTGTTCAAGGCCGCAACGTACTTTTGATGACAGATTTTCAGGCCACTTTCTTTTTTCCATGTCTCCCTTGAAGTAGAGCAACTGGCCACTCTTCCTGTTGCTGAACAGGGTATCTACAGTCAACCGTGCAAGCCTTGGTTTCAGTTTTTCTTCCCGCCCTGTCAGCAGGAACAGCCTGTTATGGATAATCCTGGCGGCGAGCTGGTAGTCTCCGTAGCGCTTGCCTGTATCACGCCGGTATTCGGTTGGCGAAATATTCAGCGGCTCGAAATCAGCGGGCAGCGGCACGGTTGGGTCTGACAGCCGGCATTCAACCGGCGCACCATTGAACACTTTCAATAACATCCTCTCCAGTATCTCGAAGACAACGATCCGCGGGGGACGGGACTTGAACAGGTCAGTGTCAACGACGCGCTCGATGCCGCCCTGATCGTAATGCATGATCTGCGCGGACAAGCCCGTGGCATTTACGAAGTGGGGCACCCAGCTTGAATCCTCATTCAGGGAAAACGAGTCCCCGAAAACAACCATGTCGGTGTAGTGCTCATAGATGCCTGCCCCTTTAACAAACTCTGCCAGTGGCTCGGAGTATTTGTACTCCGTACCGTACCAGCCAAAGTCCTCTTCCGGAAAGCCACCAACACGCGTCAGGTCACTGGAAAAGGGTTGCAGGCCGGACCAGGCATAGACATTCATCAGCAGCACGGCCGGGGCCATGACGATGAGCAGCACTGATCCGTAGAATTTTTGCATGACGTTCTAGAACTGGAAGTAAAGAAATTCGGAAATGTTTGACAGCGAACCCGTCGTTTCATACATGATAACCAGGGTAAACACCAGCCAGACGATATTGGGAGACCAGGCAAGCCTGCCCTTGTATTCCGGCAGTGCGTCTATAGACGGTTTAACACGATCGAATACCTGCATGATATTCGGCATAAACCAGACAATCATGCAACCACCGGCAACCCATCCGGTCACCTTGTCCGCATGTTCGTACAAGGCCTGATGCCCGGCATCAACGGAAAGCATTCCGAACATCGACTGCAGCATCGTCAATGCACCCGGGAACGTTTCCGCGCGAAAAAAAACCCAGGCCACTACAACAGCCGAAAAGGTGATTAATACAGACACGGGCCTGGCAAACCGCTCCGGGAGAAGCCGCAACCCACAGCGATGCTTACAGGCACGCCAAACATGATTGATACACAGATAGACGCCATGCAGCCCACCCCAGAACACAAAGGTCCAGCTTGCGCCGTGCCAGAGACCGCCCAGCAGCATGGTGATCATAAGATTGATGTAGCGGCGCGGCTTGCCTTTGCGATTACCGCCCAGCGGGATATAGAGATAGTCGCGCAGGAACCGGGACAGGGTCATGTGCCAGCGCTGCCAGAACCCAATAACGGAATCGGCCTTGTAGGGTGAGTAGAAATTGGCAGGCAGCCTTATTCCGAAAATACGCCCGAGGCCTATGGCCATATCGGAATAACCTGAAAAATCGAAATATAACTGAAAGGTATATGTCATTGCGCCAAGCCAGGCCTCCTGCATTGACAGGACCCCTCCACCATCGACCATTGCAAATGCCGGTGTTGCCCACTCGCCAAACCGGTCGGCAATGATCACTTTCTTGCACAGACCAAAAAAGAAGATGGTTACCCCTATATTCAGGTTATCCAGACTGAAACGCCCGAATTCCGGCATACGAAACTGTGGTATTACATGACTGTGATGGACGATGGGGCCGGCAATCAACTGCGGGAAAAATGCAACGAAGAGCATGTATTCAAGAAAACTGATCTCGCGCTCGAATTCCACATCCTGGTAACGGTCTACCAGATAGGCAATTTGCTGAAATGTAAAGAAGGAAATTGCCAGCGGCAGGATTACATGTAATAAATTGAAATCCGTCTCGAAAACAATGTTTATTGTTCCTATAAAAAAATCCGCATACTTGAAATATCCAAGCAGGCCAAGATTGAAGCACACTCCCAGAGTCAACCAGATCCTGCGTGCAGGATTCCTGCCATGCGAGATCAGCAAGCCCACGAAGTAATTGAATAGAATGCTGACCAGTATCAGAACCAGATATTTATAATTCCACCAGCCGTAGAAAAACAGCGAGCAGATTACCAGCCAGACCTGCACCAGTGTTGGCACGCCTGTCCGGGCAAGCACCAGGAAACCCAGGAAGACCAACGGGAGAAACCCGAAGATAAAATCATATGAATTGAATAACATAAAATAACCCGGACTATGCCAGCTCCTGCCGACCGAACAATCCCGACAAGAAGGGCGCGGAGTCTATCACGAACAGGCCGGTACGCCGAAAGTCAGGGCTGCGCATCGATAATGCCTGCGAGCACCTCCGAAACAGCACTGGCCCCTTCGTCATTCAAATGCAGTCTGTCAGCAAAGTATTGATCACCAAGCTCCATTCGTGCATGCATATCAAGAAAGTATCCCTGATTGAATTCAACAATTTTCCGTGCGCGTTCACTGAACAGTGAAAAGTCAACAGCAGACTTAATGTCTTTATCCTGCTGCTCCTGGCGTTGTGGCGTCATCGTAAAATATAATCTTATATTTCTCCCTGCAACCGCTTGCATGATTCGCTCAAGTGCCTGAAATGCTGCATCATCCAGCTGTTGATGTCCGGCGTGTTTCGGCAATTTGTGGTCAACATCATTACCATGTATGTCCAGCGCAACGCCACCGGTCCGGTCGAACAGCAGACTGGTGACTATGTGTTCGTTCTGGAGTTTGGTTTTCCAGTTCCTTATAGTCTTCCAGTATGCCCTGTGATTATTCGCGGCCTTGTTTAGCAGGAAAAGGTGATCAAAGACAGACAGTGTATTGTAGATGTAATTCCTGATGAATCTTTCATCATAGTTAGCAAGAGGGTCACTCCTGGTAAAATCACCGGGCGTAACAGCGTAAATAATGCGCCGGATATTCCTGTTCTCCAGCATTACCGGCAGAAGCTGTTCAATCTGAACCGGGTTTAACCCCCAGGCAGAATAGTTCAGCACCTCATGAGAACTGCGCGACAGTTCCTCAAGCAAAACACCATTTATATTATCAACCCCGACTGAAGATCCTGTGATGATAGTGTCTGCAGTAATTGTTCGATCGGTTTGATTGAGAAACTTCAGCTTTGCATCCAGTGATACATGACTGAAAACAGGCAGTGGATAAGTAAATGAAAGTATATAAAGTACACAGTATATGACTCCGACCACCATGATGGTGCTGACAAAGAATCTCCTTGTCCACGTTCTTGCGTTCACTACATCACCTTAAAAATTGAAATACAGGAACTCTGACAATCTTGTCAGACTGAAAATCGACGTAACAAACAACGCGACGCTAAATAATACAGTCCTGTTGTTCAGTACCAGTCTGTCCTTTAGTTCGTTTGAATTTACCGGAATAAAAACCAGCAATAGACAAATAATCAGCCAGCTAACTGTACTATTACCCCCCTGTATATCGGTGAATACATCCCCGAATGACAAATCGTAATCTCTCAGGAACGGGAGAGAATCTTCCAGCTTGTAGTACAGGGTAATTCCTGCAGCGCCAGTCATTCCTCCCAGAACCCTGATTGCGTCTTCCCACTCATTCGCACGAAAAAATACCCATGTAGTGTTTACGAAGTTGAAGGTGACAAACCATGCGAGGTAGCCTGGCATGGAAAGGCCCAGCTGTTTCCATACCCTGTGAACAACTACAGCAACGCCGTGCAGAAAACCCCAGAAAACAAAGGTCCAGCCCGCACCATGCCACAGGCCACCAAGAATAAAGGTAATCAGGATATTGTTGTAAGTGGATAAAGCACTCCTGCGATTACCCCCCAGGGGTATATAGATGTAATCCCTCAGAAATCGCGACAGTGTGATATGCCAACGCCGCCAGAAGTCCTGAATATCCCTTGCCTTGTAGGGACTGTTAAAATTCGCAGGAAGCCTGATATTGAATAAAAGTGCTGCCCCGGTTGCCATATCTGTATAACCACTGAAGTCAAAGTAGAGCTGAAGCGTATAACTGAGTGATGTAGCCCATGCCTCAAGGAAATTAAGTGTTACTGCCACATCAAATCCGTTACCTGCCCAAACAGAAAACGTATCCGCAATAACTACTTTCTTGAATAGCCCGATAGAGAATATAAAGAGTCCTCCAGCGATATTTCTATAATTCCTTGCCAGGTTCCATCTGGATGCGAACTGGGGCATCATCTCGGCATGATGAACAATCGGCCCTGCAATCAACTGGGGGAAGAATGTGACAAAAATAGCGTAGTTCAGAAAATCATATTCCCTGGTACCGGCTCGGTATGAATCAACCAGGTAAGCGATTTGCTGAAAGGTAAAAAACGAGATCGCAAGCGGGAGCACCAGATCCAGGAGGCCTGCTGATGTACCAAAAACCAGACTGAAGTTTTCTATGAAGAAATCCGCGTATTTAAAATATCCGAGTACTGCAAGATTACTCAGGACGCCAAATGCAAGTATGGCCTTTCTGGACACGCGCTCCCTGCCGGACCTTGCACTCAGAGAACTGCCCACAACAAAATTAAACAGGATAGAGCCCAGTATCAAAGGCAGATATGCAATGTTCCACCAGGAATAAAAAAACAGGGATGCAAACACCAGGAAGCCCTTGGCCCCCGTAGCCAGCCGCTTGCCCAGAAGAAAGAAATAGATAAAAAAGGTACCCGGCAGAAACAGGAGTATGAATTCGTAGCTGTTGAAAAGCATTTATAATTTACTTTTTCAGACCTTGGTTGCAGTTACAGCATTTAGCAACAATTGTTTGTTCCTTATCATCGCCGGATGAGCACCACCGGGACAAACTGCGATGACTTACCGGTAGTTGGCTGGAAAGCAAGGCGTCACTGTTTCAGGCCTTTAGAAAATCGACTGCATACTTGACCAGGAACTCCCGGGTCACATCAAGCCGGCGCTGGTACTTTTCCCTGCGGCCCCTGCCGTCAGGCTGCAAGCGGGCCAGCCACGCACGCAGCATCTGCTTCAGCCAGGTAGTGCTCATATGCACAAGGAACAGCGGCTTGAATACAAGTGTAAAAACCCTCATTTTCCAGGCCGGTTCGTGCTTGCGGAAATACTTGAACATACTCTGGCGGATGACCAGCATCATCCTTGCCTTGCTCTTCCTGGAGCTTGCACCGCCGACATGGTAAACCACCGGGACCGGTGAATAGGCCAGCCCGTAGCCTGCATCATGAATGCGCCGGCACAGATCGGCCTCTTCGAAGTACATAAAGAAACGGGGATCGAACCCCTGCATTTCCTGCACCACTTCGCTGCGCACGGCCAGCGCCGCACCCATTGCCACCTCGATCGGCTGCCACTGCTCAAAATCAAATTGCTTGCGGCGATAGCGGTCATGCGCGCGCCTGAACAAACCCGTCACCCCCAGAAAGGTATCGCTGTAGAGGTAGGCGCCGAGCGTCGGGAACCCGCGCACAGAGTGCTGAGGCATTTCGTCATAGCCCAGTATCCTGCAGCCAAAGGCAGCCACTTCAGGATGCCCATCGAATTCTTCAAGCAGGTCCGGTATTGTGGTTGCCGTCATCTCGGTGTCGCTGTTCAGGAACAGGACAATCCGGCCGGCGGCCCGTTCAAGGCCGGCATTATTCGCCCGGCCAAAGCCGGCGTTCTCTTTATTTTCAATGATATCGACATCCGGACAGGCCTCCCTGAACGCCTCGACGGAGCCATCCTCACTGGCATTATCGATGACAATGATCTGCACCCCGGCCTGTTCGGGTTCAAACCGCCTGATACTGTTGATGCACGCGAGGGTTCTTTCCCGCGTATTCCAGTTAACAATCAGGATTGACAGGTCAATATCAGGGGTCATAACAACAAACAGCACAAGGACTGGAAATGCATGAGGTAATTGCCCTCAAAAAGAAACCGGAATCATGACTGCTTTGGCGACAATCAGTGCCCGGCGCCTTGTGAACCGGTATCAGGGCGCAAGACACCGACCATATCGATCATGGTCGGCAACATCAGGTAGCGGTTTCCGAACAGCCACTTATACAGGCCAAGCAGTTGCAGGAGCTTCAGAATATCCAGTCCGGTGCCGCGCAGCCACCTGCCGTTTTGGCGATAGTGTTTGCCGCTCAGGGGCAGTTTGCCCACGGATTCATCAATGACCCGAAAATCACCCTTCCCGGGTGTATGCCAATGGCCGGGACCGCCTTCATCCCAGTCGATTCCGGGAAACAGTTTTTTAACGCCTTCCTGTGTAAAGCGCCAGTAATCCGAGGGGTAACCGTGAAATTTCCATGCAAAGGGAACCGACAGCACAATCTTGCCCCCCGGTCTGAGCAGGCGGGTCATGTTATCAGCCATCAGGAAGGGCTGGTCACAATGCTCCATTACGCTGAACGAGAATATCGTGCCAAAGCGCTGCTGACCGAGGGCCGCGTCGATGACCTCGAAGGGCTGGGTCAGGTCGATGACCCTGTCCACGCCATCGCCCTCACTCAGGTCCACACCCACATAGGTCTCGCCGGGAAAGAAAGACCGCAGGTCCTGGGTGCTGCCGTAATCGCGCGAACCGATTTCCAGAAACGGTCCGGATAATGCGTCCTTGTGCTCAAGGGCAAACTGGTACTGGTTGGTATCACCCATACTTTAATTTTTCCTGGTTGGTGAACGGCTTGCCCTTTGACCTTCCTGTTGCAGGAGCGGATCTGATCCGCGATTGTCTTATCCTGTCGCGCCTGCAAGGCGCTCCTGTAACGTCCCATCAACCTGCAGGGATGTTGCATGGCTTTGCGGCCCGAATGGGGTGAAACGAAATCCGGGATACGGTTCTGTTACGTGCGAATCCTGCGCTGGTGAGAGGATATTTAATCCCGGCCGGTTTTACCAGAGAGGCGGCCATTTCATATGCCGGTTCTGCTGGCTGCAGGCCGCGATTCCAGTGTATGCAGCAGCCTTTTAAAGGTCTGCTGCAGGGTAAATTGTGACTCACATTTTTGCCGGCCGGCAGCGCCCATGGCGTTCACCAGGCCGGGATCATCGGCAAGCCTGCGAACGGCATCCAGCCACTGCTGGTCGGAAACAGCGTGGAACCCGGTTTTACCCTCTACAACCAGGTCACGATTGACGCCATAAGGCGATGTAATTACGGGCAAGCCCGATGCCATGTACTGCAGCACCTTGAGACCGCACTTGCCGCGGGTCCAGGGATCCTCACGCATGGGTGCGATACCGATCGTCGCGCTCGCCAGCTCAGCCGTTTCTGTGGCCTGTGACCAGGCGACATTGTCAACCGGCAGCACCTCCGAGTGCAGTTCGAAATCCGAGATATTTTTCAGCCTCAGCGCCGGACAAACGGAGCAGGCCGCCTCCAGGGCCGGAAGCACATCGGCCAGGTATTTCCTTGTGGAGCGACTGCCGATCCAGACAAGCACAGTGGCATTGCCCGGCTTGTCAGGCATGGGCCGATAGCGCTCGATTTCGATGGATGTCGGCAACACCTCGACATGGCTGCTGAACCGCAAGGCCTCGGCGGCGAGGTAACTGTTTCCCGCCCAGACATGATCACACTGCCTGACGATCCGCCGGAAGCGTGCCGGGCGCCGCGAGAATCGCCCGCTGCGCGGAATGAAGATGGCATCGTCAAAGTCGAATACAAGGAGTTTGCTGGCCTTCCGCAGGCGCAACCCGAACAACCATCCGGGCGTTCGCCGCAGCAGGACAACGGCATCCGCGCTCACCGCCGCCCGCAAAATGTCGCGGTGGCTACCTGACGTCCTGTCGTCAGTCTGATGCCGGGGCTCCCAGCCATGGGCACGCAGCAACGGAAAATAGTTCAGCGCACGATAACGGGTCGAGGACGCCTGCTCCCCCTTCGAGATAAAGAGAACGGTGCGTAGTTTCATTGGTCCCCGGAGAGCATTTGTTGCAACTGCGACCAGACCTCCTCCGGACCAATTGATTCATAGCATGCAGGATAGACAGGGGAGTCACCCTCAAAGGTACATTGCTTGCCGATACAGGGTGCACACGGAAATTCCGCCTGCAGGTGGATCTGTGATTTACCCACCGTACCGGTCAAACCCGGATCGGTTGAACCATAGAGGGTAATACACGGGGTAGACAGGGCAGCGGCCAGGTGTACCAGGCCGGTATCAACACCGACAACGCCACTCGCCCGGGCAATGATTGCCGCCAGCTCACCCAGACCCATGCGCGGCAATACCTCGATGGCCCCGTCGACCGCGGCAATCTCACCGGCGCGCCGCTGTTCAACAGCATTCCCCCACGGGAGCTTCACCTGCAGGCCCTGGCGCACGGCCAGTGCCGCCAGCCGGCTCCAGTAAATATCCGGCCAGTGCTTGCTCGGCCAGGTCGTTCCATGCAGGAATAGCAGGTAGGGTTGCCGCTCACCAGTGTTAAAGTTCTCGCTAATCCCGTAATCGGGCTGCGTTACAGGTAAATCATATCCCAGTGCTGCAGCGAACAACTGGCGAACACGCGGCACGGCATGCTGGTCACGCGGTACGGAAATGGTCAGGTTATAGCCGCGGGCCGCCAGTGGTTCGCGGGCACTTTGACGGTCGAACCCGGCTCGCGGGCCACGGGCAAACCGTGAGATCACGGCACTTTTAACCAGGCCCTGTGCATCGATGATTTGCTCATAGCGCTGCTTGCGCAAATGCCTCACGGCCGCCTGTGGCTCGCCCGCACGCAAAACATGAAATGGCCGGCGCTTCCAGCGCCGCAATGCCACCGGAATAACATCGTCGACGGCCGCGTGCCATGCCGGCACCTCCGCGAAGGCTTCCTCCACAACCCAGTCAAAGCGGATCCCCGGCAGCTGTTGTGCGGCATCCGTCACGGCCGGCAAGGTGTGCAGCACATCACCCAGGGAAGACGTTTTAATAACAAGTACGCGGGTATTCATTGTGCCTCAGCGGGACATGACGGCTTGCATGGCAGCAATCACCCGCTCCGGTGAAAGCTGCTTTAAACAATTTAAATGCCCCAGGGGGCATTCGCGTTTGAAACAGGGGCTGCAATCAAGACCAAGGCGCTCGACCTGTGCGGTCTCTGACAACGGCGGGGTAAACCCCGGGTCGGAAGAACCGAAGATGGCCACCATGGGACGCTGCAATGCGGCTGCGATATGCATCAGGCCGGAATCGTTGGTCAACACGAACGCAGCAAGCGCCAGCAGGTCAACGGCATCCCCCAGACGGGTACGGCCGGCGAAATTCTCGCAGCCATTGCCCGTGATGACATTGATGGTATCGCAGACCGGCCGGTCATTGGCCGATCCAAACAACCAGACTTGCCAACCCTTCTCCAGCCATACTTGCGCGACCCGGGCGTAATATTCTTCCGGCCATTTCTTGGCCGGCCCGAATTCCGCTCCGGGACAGAGTGCCAGCACCGGCCTGTTGTCATACCGGACCCCGAGAGTCTTGAGCACCATACGGGACTGTTGCTCGCTGGTAACGAGGTTCGGTCCCGGCACAGGCCCCGGGAATGTCGCTCCGTCCGGCAGACCCAGCGCGACAAAACGCTGCACCATCATCGGCAAGCGCTGTTTATCGAGTTTCCTGCAGTCGTTCAGCAACCACTGTCGCAGTTCACCGACGTAGCCGGTACGCAGTGGAATCTTTGCCCAGAATGGCAGGAGTGCGGACTTCAGGGAGTTCGGCAGAATGATGACCTGTTCATAAGCCCTGGAGCGCAGACCGATGCCAATGCGGCGGCGCGCCCACAGCTTTAACTCGCCATGACCCAGCGGCATGTCAATGGCGTCATTCACTTCCGGCATGCGTTCCAGCAAAGGCAAGGTCCAGCCGGGTGCCAGCACATCGATCGCGCGAGCTGGCCTCTGCACCTTGAGTACCTTGAACAGGCTTTGGGCCATCACCATGTCACCGACCCAGGCCGGGGCAATAATGAGGAGGCTACTCATGACAGGCCTGCTGGGTGATGAAAAGAATATCTAGCATAAATGCCGTATTTTCTCGCGCAAAGACGCAAAGGGAAAAAACAATTGCATTAGAGAGCACTGATTTATCAGATCATGGTGGGTTGCCGCAACACCGTGATTTTTCTCCGTTCCCCGCGAGGCGCGGTTCCTGCAACAAGTAAAATGGCTGCCCACACATCCAGGATTTGTTTATTGCTTTTCTTTGCGTCTTTGCGTCTTTGCGCGAGAGTGTCTTTTTGGATGGAAACTGTCCTACACTACCGTCAGCCAGTCTTTATGCGCCGTCTCACGGCCGTGCACAATGTCAAAATACAGGGACTGCAGTCGCTCGGTCACCGGTCCACGGCCGCCATTACCGATGCTGCGGTCGTCCAGTTCACGTATGGGTGTCACCTCGGCCGCGGTTCCTGTAAAAAATGCCTCGTCTGCCAGGTACACCTCGTCACGGGTAATGCGTTTCTCGCGCACCGTCAGTCCCTCGTTCCCGGCCAGTTGCACAATCGTGTCGCGGGTGATGCCTTCCAGTGCCGACGTCAGTTCCGGCGTGTAAATCACGTTGTCGCGCACGATAAAAATATTTTCACCGCTGCCCTCGGCAACGAAGCCGTCGACATCCAGCAACAGGGCCTCGTCATAGCCGGACGTCAACGCCTCGTTCAGTGCCAGCATGGAGTTGACGTAGTGGCCATTTGCCTTGGCCTTGCACATGGTGATATTCACATGGTGACGCGTGTAGGAGGAGGTCTTGATGCGAATGCCCTTTTCCATATTATCGGCGCCCAGGTAGGCACCCCACTCCCATGCGGCCACAATGCCGTGTACCTTTAAATTGTCCGCGCGCAAACCCATGCCTTCCGAACCATAAAAAAACATCGGACGGATATAGGCGGATTCCAGCTTGTTCTCGCGTACAACCGTTTTGTGTGCTTCGCTGATGGTTTCCCGGTCCCAGGGAACCGGCATCTTCATGATATGCGCCGATCCGAACAGGCGCCGTGTGTGCTCCTGCAAACGAAAGATCGCGGTACCCTGCTCGGCCTTGTAGGCACGTACACCTTCAAACACCCCCATGCCGTAATGCAGGGTGTGTGTGAGCACATGGACCTGCGCCTCACGCCAGGGAACCAGTTCGCCATCCATCCAGATGACACCATCACGATCAGCCATAGACATACTTTTATTCTCCGAAACTATTTCTGAACTACCTGGTAACCATCCACAAACAATAAACTCTCGCAAAGACGCAAAGCACGCAAAGGTATAAATAATTGGTTTATTAGCATTTAAAAATCCTTTCCTGGCGTGCTTTGCATCTTTGCGTCTTTGCGAGAGAAATTATGGTGTTTATGGACGGACACTAGCTATCCAACCCTGCCGTTACAAAACCCCTGTCACTGCTGCATGTATTTATCCCATATGCGTGCCACGGCCTCGCGATACCCTGACAACTCGTCAAGCCCAACCAGTGGCGACTCATCCTGCAGCGCAAGATGATTCACACGATGTCGAATGGCGCTGTAGGCCGCTGACAATTCCCCGACTTCGTCTGCAGTCATCAAACCGGCCCGGGAGAATGCTTCCAGCAGGCCTTTATTATCGGTAAATCCGAGCAAATCCGTATGCCTTGCAGACCAGTACAGGACCCCCCATTGAACCATAAATTCCACGTCCACGATACCGCCCCTGCCATGCTTTAGGTCGATCGCATCCGGGCCGGACTTGTCGAGTTCCTGCCGCATACGCTGGCGCATTTCAATAACGTCCTTGCGCAGTTTCCCGGCATCGCGCGGCCGCGCCAGCACGCCGGCGCGGATACGTTCGAAGCGACGTGCTATTTCTGCATCACCCGCCACCACGCGCGCCCGCACCATGGCCTGGTTTTCCCACGTCCAGGCACTGCGTCGTTGATACTCTGCGAAGGCCTCGAGGCTGCTGACCAGCAGACCGGATGCCCCGTTCGGCCGCAGCCGCGTATCCACTTCATAGAGGATCCCGGCGGAAGTAAAAGTATTCAGGATATGGATAATCCGCTGACTGAGCCGGGTATAGAACTCGATATTATCGATCACCTTTGGACCACTGGTTTGCTGTTTTTTGCCACAGCTGTCATGCAGGAAAACAATATCCAGGTCAGACCCGTAACCCAGTTCGGCACCACCCAGCTTGCCATAACCGGCAATTGCAAAACCGGCCTCACGCTGCTTGCCGGAAATAACATAACCGGGCCGCCCGTGGCGTAACACCAGCCTGTTCCAGGCAAGCTTCAGCACATGGTCAAGCACCACTTCGGCAATACAGGTCAAATGTTCACCGACACGCTCCACTGGCAGATCAGAAACGATATCGCTGGCCGCCACGTGCAGCACGGACGCGCGCTTGAATTGCCGCAAACAGTCCATCTGCTGTTCCAGGTCGTCAGCCTCGATCCCGGACAACTGGGCCGCCACTTCCGCCTGCAGACCCGCCTTGTCGAGAGGGTCATACAGGGCCCGCGGATCAAGCAACTCATCAAGCAATAGCGGATGCTGTACAAGCAGGCCGGCAATCCAGACGCTGGCGGCACACAACTGCGTCAGTTGCGCCAGGGCCATCGGGTGCTCAACCAGCAATGAAAGATAGGTGGTGCGCCCGGCAATCTCTTCCAGCAACTCGCCCAGGCGGGACAACACCTGCATGTCATCCTTCTCCCGGGCAACCGCCGCCAGAAGCAGGGGCATCAGTTCGTCCAGCCGTTGCTGCCCCTGCTCACCGAGGAAGCGCGTTACCGGGCCGTTACGAAAGGTGTCCAGCCACTGCAGCGTGTCATCTGCCTGCTGGAAGCCTGCCTTTTTCAGCACCTTGATGGCTGCATCACTGTCAAGCGCACCCTTCCAGACATCTTTCAGATCCAGGGCCTGCTGCGTGCGCTTGCCCGGCACACTGTCCTGCGGGATTGCGAACACCTGCTCAAAATGCTCCCGTACCAGGTGCCGGTGCCGGGCAAGCGTATTCTCAAACTGATCCCGGTCAGAAAAACCCATGGAGAACGCCAGGCGGATTCTGCCTGTATCGTCCTCGGGCAGTTCGTGTAGCTGCTGATCTTCCCAGGCCTGCAGGCGATTTTCCGTACGGCGCAGGAACACATAGGCCTCGGCAAGCTGCAGGCTCACATGCGCCGGCAAATAGCCGAGCACCGCAAGCGCGTCCAGTACCTGTATCACGCCACGCTGCCGCAGGGATGACTCACGGCCGCCCCGGATCAGCTGGAAGGCCTGTACGATAAACTCGACCTCGCGAATGCCGCCGGGGCCGAGCTTGATATTATCCTGCATACCCTTGCGTTCGACCTCGCGCACGATTTGCTCTTTCAGGTTCCGCAGCGACTCGAAGGCCCCGAAATCCAGGTAACGCCGGTATACAAATGGCCGCAACAACTTCATCAGTCGCGCAGCCGCCTCTTCCGGACCGGCGACCGGCCGCGCCTTGATCATGGCATAACGTTCCCACTCCCGACCCTGGGACTGGTAGTAATCCGCCATGGCATCAAAATTCGCGACCAGCGGCCCGCTGTCGCCATAGGGGCGCAGACGCATATCGACGCGATATACAAAGCCGTGCTCCGTGTGATTATCGAGGGTATGAATCAATTGCTGGCCGAGTTGCATATAAAATTCTTCCGGGCTCTGCCGGGCACGCCTCCAGCCGGCGGCGTCATCCGGGTAGGCAAAGATCAGGTCAATATCCGATGAAAAATTCAGTTCATGCGCACCCAGCTTGCCCATGCCGAGCACCACCAGTGCGGGTGATATTTTCCTTGGAACACCCGGTTGCTGCAGCGCCCACTTGCCCAGCAGCCCAAGCGCCCCGCTGATACTTGCATCGGCCAGCGAGGAAAGATCACCGAGCACTTCGCCGAGAGGCGCCCAGCCGGCCAGGTCGCGCCAGGCGATTCGCACCATCTCCCGGAAACGGTTTTCGCGCAGCACCCTGCCGAGGGACTCTTCATCCCCGATACCGCTCAGCTTGCGTTGCAGCTTGCGCGGGTGCTCATCGGCCGGATAATCCGCCAACAGGTCACCGCTTTCCAGTAAATCGTATAACAGGGACGGGGTGCGGATGCAGGCCTGCGCCACAAAATCGCTACAGGCCCAGACACGCAGAAGACTGGTGGTGAAGTCGGGTCGACGGGGTATCGGGAAATGCGCCTCGCGGGCCGCCAGTACAAAGGCTTCCCAGGATTCGCCCAGATGATCGCCCAGCGCCTCCGGCAACTTGTCCGCCTGTTGCCGGTTGATGGCCATCGGCCTGTGAACCTGTCTCAGCATGGATGTCATTTAAGGTTAATAATCCCTCTGCCGACAGTACACAAAGTGTAATTATATACAAGATGCAACCGCTACCTAGCTCGCCTTTAAAAAGGCACACTCGCGCAAAGACGCAAAGGCGCCAAGAAAAACAAAACTGATTTATTGAAAAGTCATGCGACTCAATTTTTGTCATTCCCGGGAATGGGGGGAATCCAGGTTTTATTTCCTGATCTTCTTTGCGCCTTTGCGTCTTTGCGCGAGAAATACAGCGCTTAAAAATGAAACCCTGCCAGATCCAGTGTTACAGGATAACCAATCACTATCTGCTATCATCCAGGCAACACAACACATAGTAAGCATTGATCAATGAAATATCTGGTAACAGGCGGCGCAGGATTTATCGGCTCGCATATCGTGGATCGACTGCTCGCCGACGGACACCGGGTACGCATCCTGGATAACTTCTCCACCGGGAAACGAGAGAACCTCCCGACCACCGAAAACAGGGTGGAAATCATCGAGGGTGATATCAGTCACTTCGATACGGTACTCAAGGCCATGGACGGTACAGATGCCGTCTTTCACCAGGCCGCCATTGCCTCCGTACCGGCAACCATCAGGGACCCGCTGGCAAGCGCACGCGTCAATTACCTGGGCACTGTAAATATCCTTGAAGCGGCACGCCAGGCAGCTGCAAGGCGCGTGGTATTTGCCAGCTCTGCCGCTGTGTATGGCGACCTCCCGGAACTGCCAAAGCAGGAAGACATGCCGGTAAAGCCATTATCACCCTATGCGGCTGACAAGCTGGCGTCTGAGGAGGCCTGCCGGATATACCACCATCTCTATGGCCTGGAGACGGTCTGCTTGCGTTACTTCAATGTTTTTGGTCCGCGCCAGGACCCGTCTTCACCCTATTCCGGCGTCATCTCGATTTTCTCAGACAGCCTTGCATCAGGCCGACAGGTGCTCATCTATGGTGACGGCGAGCAAACGCGGGATTTTGTGTATGTGTCAGACCTGGTCGAGGCAAACATCAAGGCTGCCACCTCGAAAACAGCCCCCGGGAATGCAATCAATATTGCAACGGGCACCACACTCTCGGTCAATAAGCTGTTAAAAACAATATGCAAAATCCGGGGGCAAGCGTTTAATCCTGAATACAAACCGGGCAGGCAGGGAGATATCAGGCATTCATGCGCCGACATCCGTATGGCACGTGAATACCTCGGCTGGGAACCGGCCACCGGCTTTGAAGAAGGGCTGCGAAAACTGTTCGACCATTGATCAAAGCTGATTTCGATGGCAGTGGAACCGGAACATTTGGCATTTACCGCAGGAGCGCCTCGCAGGCGCGACAGGGATTCATGCGGGACTATCGCGCCTGCGAGGCGCTCCTGCAGATCACTGCTATCCCGGTGGAAGGGATTAACGAGAGAGTAACGTGCATCAACACAAAAAAAGCCCCGCAAAATCTGCGGGGCTTTTTGTTACAGCGAAAGGTACGTACAAGCCGGCTTACATCATGCCGCCCATACCACCCATGCCGCCCATGCCACCCATATCAGGCATGCCGCCACCGGCAGCATCATCCTTCGGGGCTTCGGCAATCATGGCCTCGGTCGTGATAATCAAACCTGCCACAGAGGCTGCATTCTGCAGGGCAAAACGCGTCACCTTGGTTGGGTCGAGAATACCCATCTCGATCATGTCGCCATACTCACCGGTACCGGCATTGTAGCCATAATTACCGCTGTTGCTGGCAACGTTATTCAGGATCACGGATGATTCCTCACCGGCATTTTTGCAGATCTGGCGAAGCGGTTCCTCCATGGCACGCAGGGCGATCTTGATACCGATATCCTGGTCATGATTGATACCCTTGAGGTTACCAATTGCGCTTATGGCACGAATCAGTGCCACACCACCACCCGGGACCACGCCTTCTTCCACGGCCGCACGGGTCGAATGCAGGGCATCCTCGACACGCGCCTTCTTTTCTTTCATTTCAACTTCTGTTGCCGCACCGACCTTGATCACGGCCACGCCGCCGGCCAGCTTGGCCATACGTTCCTGCAGCTTTTCCTTGTCATAGTCAGAGGTGGCTTCTTCGGCCTGAATGCGAACCTGCTTGACACGCGCTTCAATGTCTTCCTTGCGTCCGGCACCGTCGATTATGGTTGTATTTTCCTTGGTTACCAGGATCCGCTTGGCAGTACCCATATCATCCAGGCTGGCCTTCTCCAGTGACAGGCCGACTTCCTCGGAAATTACCTGTCCGCCGGTGAGGATGGCAAGATCCTGCAACATCGCCTTGCGGCGGTCACCAAAGCCCGGGGCCTTGACGGCACAGACCTTGACGATGCCACGGATGCTGTTGACCACCAGGGTAGCCAGCGCCTCGCCTTCGACGTCCTCTGAAACAATCAGCAACGGCTTGCCGGACTTGGCAACGCCTTCCAGCACCGGCAGCAAATCGCGGATATTGGAAATCTTCTTGTCGTAGATCAGGATGTAGGGCTCTTCCAGTTCGGCGGACATATTGTCCTGATTGGTGACGAAATACGGGGACTGGTAACCGCGGTCAAACTGCATGCCTTCAACCACGTCCAGCTCGTTCTCGAGTGAGGAGCCTTCTTCAACCGTAATCACGCCTTCCTTGCCAACCTTTTCCATGGCATCGGCAATGATGGTGCCAATCGATTCATCGGAATTGGCAGAGATGGTGCCGACCTGGGCAATGGCCTTGCTGTCGGCGCAGGGTGAAGACAGTTTCTGCAGATTTTCAACAGCCGCGCTCACGGCCTTGTCGATACCGCGCTTCAGGTCCATCGGATTCATACCGGCCGCCACAGACTTCATGCCCTCACGGACAATGGCCTGGGCCAGTACGGTTGCCGTCGTGGTGCCGTCACCGGCCACGTCGGAGGTATGGGAGGCGACTTCCTTGACCATTTGTGCACCCATGTTCTCGAACTTGTCTTCCAGCTCGATTTCCTTGGCCACGGACACTCCGTCCTTGGTCACGGTCGGGGCACCAAAGGCCTTGTCCAGAACCACATTGCGGCCCTTCGGACCGAGCGTGATCTTGACTGCATTTGCCAGAATATTTACACCCGCCACCATGCGTGCGCGCGCGTCATCACCAAACTTCACTTCTTTTGCCGTCATGACAATGTCCTCTATAAGTCTAACTATTTGTTAATGCTTGCAAGATTTTATCTTCAAGCTCAGGCTTCAATGACACCTATGATGTCTTCTTCACGCATTACGAGGAATTCATCACCATCGACTTTTACCTCGTTGCCTGAATACTTGCCAAACAGTACCTTATCGCCAATTTTTACGTCGAGAGGAACTATTTCACCACTTTCAAGACGTTTACCCGTTCCTGTAGCAACAATCTCGCCGCGCTGTGGCTTTTCTGCGGCCGAATCAGGTATCACAATACCACCGGCTGAGGTGGTTTCCTCTTCCATGCGCTTCAGAATCACGCGATCATGCAATGGACGAATATTCATTTGCTTTTCTCCTTCAGGATTGCTTTTATTTACAAGTACCTAACACACGACGCGCGCTATTATTAGCACTCGCCCCAAGTGAGTGCTAATAATAGCGATGTATTTCTGGGTGTCAAGGAAAGATACCGATAGGTCGTGGCCCGGTTTGGCGGAATTCATTCCGCCAGGCAGACTACGATTTGTCTTCCTCATCCTCGCGCTGGAATTCACCTTCGATGGTGCGGGGGTGGTGCTCGCCGGGCGTATGCAACGGGGCGCTTTCGGCGGGCAACACAAACATCCGCTTCACCGCCCACAGGGCCAGCCAGCGCCTTGTCGCCGGGAACAAGCAGGCGAAACCCGCCAGGTCGGTGATAAAACCCGGTGTCAGCAGGAGTAGCGCGCCCACCAGCAGCAGGACCCCCTCAAGCATTTCCAGTGCCGGCGTTTCACCACGCCCGATGGACTGCTGCAGACGCTGCAACGTTGCCAGCCCCTGCTGGCGCGCCAGTGCAGCGCCCAGTACTGCTGTCAGCACAACCAGTACAATCGTTGGAAAGGCGCCAATCCAGCCCCCCACCACAATCAGAAAGTAGATTTCAGCCAGGGGAACGAGCAGGAACAACAGCAAGAAAACAGGGAACGGGGCCATAGCTGCAACATAACCGAATCAGCCCGGAATGGCCACGCCCCCCTGGAGAGTGATCTGCAGGAGCGGATCGCATCCGCGATACCCCTGCATGAGCCCCAATCGCGCTTGCGAAGCGCTCCTACAATGAACAATTTACCCGCCGGTTAATCCCTGGAAGTGGCACGCCTCACCCTTTACATCTCACTCCTAACTTCTGACTTCTCACTTTTAATCCAAATGTCCGGTATATTTACCTCATGTCAACCAACCTGCTGCTTGTCCTGTGTACCGTCCCGGACCGGGAGTGCGCCGAACAAATCGCTGCGGCGCTGGTTGCCGAACAACTGGCTGCCTGTGTCAATATCATCCCGGGAATGGCGTCGGTCTATCGCTGGAAAGGGGCTATAGAAAAGGACGATGAACTCCTGTTACTCATCAAGACCAGCCAGGACATGTATGAATCGCTGGAACAGCGGATTCGCGCCCTGCACCCCTACGAACTTCCCGAAATCATCGCAGTCACAATACAGTCCGGACAAAAAGACTATACAAAATGGATAGAAAACAACCTTACAACACCCTCATGACTTTCTGGAAACTCCTGTGCATTTTGCCGGCCCTGCTTACGCTGCCCGCACATGCCCTGGATACGATTGGCGACCCGGAACAGGAATTACTGGATCCGGACCAGGCATTTGAGTTCAGCGCCACGGTCAAGAACGCCACCACACTGCAGGCCAGCTGGAAGATTGCCGATGGTTATTACATGTACCGGGAGCGCATCCGCTTCCAGACAGACACGCCGGGTTTTGAGCTGGGTGAGCCCGGACTGCCTGCCGGCAAAATCAAGAACGATGAATTCTTCGGCGACATAGCCATATTTCGCAACCAGCTTACGACCACAATCCCGTTCAACCGTACGGCCGATGGCCCGGACACCCTTCGGCTGATCGCTGTTTCACAGGGCTGTGCCGATATTGGCGTGTGCTATCCCCCGCATACGCAACGCGTGCAACTGGATCTAGCGGCAGCACGCGAGACCGGCACCACCAGCAGTTCACTACAGTCCCTGAATACCTTAAACAATACGCTGGGGCTGGACAGCGGCGCAGATGAGTTTCTTGACCCGGATGAGGCCTTTCAGGCCGAAGCCAGCGAAACGCAGCCCGGCCTGCTGCTGGTTCGCTGGACAATCGCCGAAGGCTATTACCTGTATCGGGACAAACTGAAAGTCCGGCTGGCCGAGGGTTCAGGCGTCACGCTCGGCCCTGTCGAACTGCCACCCGGCGAGATCAAGCATGATGAATTCTTCGGCGACGTACAGGTATTTCACCACGAGGCGGAGGCGCGGATACCGGTACAAGGGGGCCCTGACAGCGATGCTGAAATAACCCTGCAAGTTGCCTACCAGGGCTGCGCCGATGCCGGCATCTGCTACCCGCCGATCAAGAAACTGATAAACGTGGCGCTGGCTGAAAACGGCATTGGCGAAGCCCTCGCAGACACAACAACACCCGCCACGAAACGCCCGGGTGTTGCCGTCAACACGACCCGGCAGGATGACGTCGTCCGGGTCCTCGAGGAAAGCAGCCTGGCATGGGTCGTATTATTCTTTTTCGGCGCAGGCATTTTGCTTGCCTTCACGGCCTGCATGTACCCGATGATTCCCATCATCTCCAGCATCATTGTCGGACAGGGCAAGCAAATCACTACCGGCAAGGCCTTCATCCTGACACTTGTCTATGTCGAGGCGGTTGCGCTCACCTATGCGGCTATCGGGGTGATCTCAGCCCATGCCGGCGCTGGTGTGCAGGCCTTTTTCCAGAACCCGTGGATACTGGGCTTCTTTGCCCTGGTGTTTGTCGCACTGGCCGTTTCGATGTTTGGTTTTTTCCATATGCAACTGCCTGCTTCCTGGCAGTCAAGGCTCCACAGTACCAGCCACAAAATGGAAGGCGGGACCCTGCTGGGAGTGGTCGCCATGGGTGTGCTCTCGGCCCTGATTATCGGGCCCTGCGCCGGGCCGGTGTTGATCGGCGCGCTCATCTATACCAGTCAGAGCAACGACTATCTTACCGGGGCACTGGCCATGTTTGCGCTCGGCAATGGCATGGGTCTGCCGTTGCTTGTTATCGCGACAACCGAAGGCAAGCTGCTGCCCAGGGCGGGCAGCTGGATGGACAGCATCAAGGCGGTATTCGGCGTCATCCTGCTGGGGGTCGCGATACTGATGCTGGAACGCATCCTGCCGGGGGCGGTCACGCTAATGCTCTGGGCACTGTGGCTGATTATCCCGGCCATTTACATCCGCGCACTCGACCCGTTACCCGAGGGCGTATCCGGCTGGCGGCGACTCTGGAAGGGCCTGGGTGTGGCGATGATCATCTACGGGATTATCCTGATCATCGGCGCTGCAACCGGCGCACGCGACCCGTTCAATCCGCTGCGCAACCTGACCAGCACACCAACTACGGCAGTCGACGGCAGCTATAACTCGCAACATCTGCAATTCAGGCGCATTAAAAGCGTGAAAGATTTGAAGGCTGCATTAGACGAAAGCAGCGCCCGGGGTAAACCGGTGATGCTTGATTTCTATGCCGACTGGTGCACCTATTGCCTGAAGATGGAGGACTACACCTTCCCGGATCCGGCCGTCCAGCAGGCGCTCGCAAACGTTACCCTGATACAGGCGGATGTCACCGCCAACGACGCCACGGACCTGGCCCTGCTGAATCATTTCGGTTTATTTGCACCACCGGCCATCCTGTTCTTTGATAGCAACGGACAGGAACGGCGCAGCCACCGGTTGGTGGGGTTTATGGATGCCGGGGATTTTCTGGAGTATCTGGATGGAGCTATCGGGGGTTAAGCACAGATCCTGAAACCCGGAAACATATAGAAGAGATAATCTGTAGGAGCGGATCTAATCCGCGATGATCTTATGAATCCCAATCGCGGATTAGATCCGCTCCTACAGGTGTTTTAATAATAGAGGTGTTTTCTTTGCGGCTTGGCGCCTTTGCGCGAGGCATTTTTTTATTTTGACTTTATCCCGAACTTGCGCAGCAAATCATACATCGTTGGGCGACTGACCCCCAGCAGCTCCGCCGCCTGCGATATCTTGCCACCGACGTGATTCAAGGCACGTGTAATAGCCTGGCGGTCTGCACGGTCACGGATGTCGCGCAAATTAAACGTGGCCAGTTCATCGGGTGAACTGCCGCCCAACTCCAGATCACTGGCTGTAATCTGCTTGTGCTCCGCCATAATGACAGCACGCTTGACGCGGTTTTCAAGTTCCCGAACATTGCCAGGCCATCCATAGGTTTCAATCGCCACCATGGCATCCTTGCTGAAACGATGCCCCTGTTTGCCCTGTTGATTGCCGATCCGTTCCAGAAAAACACGCGCCAGCAGCAAGGCATCCCCTTCCCGGTCCTTCAGTGAAGGTATGTGGATGGAAACCTCACCGATGCGATAGTAAAGATCTTCCCGGAAATCGCCCTGGCGTATCATCTCGTGCAAGTCCTTGTGGGTTGCACTGATCACACGCACATCAACCGGGATTTCCTTGCGCCCCCCAACCCGCTCTACAACCCGTTCCTGCAAAAACCGCAACAACTTGGCCTGCAGCGGAAGCGACATATCACCAATCTCGTCCAGGAACAGGGTGCCGCCCGATGCCGTTTCTATTTTTCCCGGCATCTGTTTTGCTGCACCGGTAAAAGCGCCCTTCTCGTAACCAAACAGCTCGCTTTCGAGCAGGTTTTCCGGGATGGCCGCACAATTGATTGCGGCAAACCGACCCTCCTTGCGCGTACTGAGTTCGTGCAGGGACCTGGCGAGCAACTCCTTGCCGGTACCGGATTCACCCAGCACGAGAACAGTTGCGTCCGTCGGTGCCACCTTCTCAACCGTGCGACACACCTGCAGCATGCTGTCGCTCCCGGTGATGACACCTGCAAGAGGTGAATCAGGCTGCCGGCTGCTCAGGCGCCTGTTTTCTTCCTCAAGCTCATACACGCGATAGGCCCGATTGACAATCAGCTCGAGCATGCCTGCATCAATCGGCTTGTAGAAAAAATCATAGGCCCCTATGTCAACCGACCTGGTGGCATGTTCACGGTCATTATTGCCCGTTACAACAATTACCTTGGTATGCGGCGCCTGCAGCAGAATATCTTCCAGCAGGGAGAAGCCTTCAGTGGTCCCTTCTGCATCCGGCGGGAGACCAAGATCAAGGGTAATCACAGGTGGCTTGTACTGCTTTAGTCCGGCGAGCGCGGCTTCCCTGTCACCGGCAATGACTACTTCATAGTTTTCAAAGCACCAGCGAAGCTGCGTCTGCAGCCCCGGATCATCTTCAACTACGAGTAATTTTCTTTCAGGTGTATCCATCTGTCCAGATATCGGGTTCCACGGGCATTTACTTTACGTCATTTTTGCGGGCATCGCTAATCGGCAGCCGCACTCTGAACGTTGTTCCCTCTCCAACCCTGCTGATAACTTCCAGCTCACCCCCCAGCTTGTGCACATAGTCCTGCGCCTCGTAGACGCCGATGCCCATACCGGTATTGCCCTTGGTACTGTCAAATGGCCTGAACAGACGCTCTTTAATGAATGCCTTATCCATTCCGCAGCCGGTATCCTGCACTTCAATAGTGGCGCTGTTAGAGCGCTTGAACAGGCGCACAATGATCTGGCCATCATCCTTCGTGGCGTCCTGGGCATTGCGTATCAGGTGGCCAATGACGGCACCACAACGATCCGCATCGGCATTGATATGGATTCCAGTGGCCTGACAGTCAAGTCTGGGAACAGGTTTGTTATTCGACATGGTTCTAACAATATCGGCAAGTATTGCGCACAATTCGATTGACCCTGTCTCTTTTTCCTGGATTGTGTCGCTGCGCAAATGGGACAATAGCTTATTCATTTTATGTACGGAATTATCGACTGTGGCAATGGCATCTTCCATAAAACGGGGGTTACCGCTGTGCCTGGAGGCATTTGTGACTACCAGAGACAATTGCGCAATCAGGTTTTTCAGATCATGCATAACATAGGAAGACAGGCGGTTGCATGCCTCAAACTGTTTTGCCTCGGCAAGCGCCTGTGAGGCCTCCATCTGTGCCAGGTGAACGGCTACCTGTCGACCCGCTGTCTTTATAAGATCAGAATCCTCCCAGTTAAAATGGTGTTGGGCCGGTGAGCGCGCCAGCACCACAAAACCTATCATATGATCATGCACGATCAAGGGGATTATCAGCCAGGCGCGCGGCATGCCTTCAAGCCATCCCGGCAATTCAAGATTATTATAAAGCTCCGGATCACGCTCATACTCATCAATATCAATCAGCCACTCACGTGCCGTCATGAATTTAATCAATGAATGATCACTGCTCAGCACATCGTCATCCGATACTTCCATTTGCCAGCTGGAGACCGGCACGTAACGGTTCATGCGCCGCATCCACAAAATACCGCCGGGACTGTCAATGATCTCTGCAATTGAATGAATTGCGCGCTCACGCAAACGATCATCCGGCTGACCGGATGACAGTGTACGGATAAACCGCAGCCATTCATCCCGATAGTCGTATTTGTAATGGAAGAAATGCTTGTTGATGAGAACCCGGAGGCTGGCCCTGACACGACCTGAAAAGAATATGACCATCAGGATAATGACAGCCCCGAACAGAAAAATAATCTCTACAACCGTTCCCCATTCTCCACCGTAATACTTGATGTAATAACCACCCAGCCCCATCGCCAGTAGATATAACCCGGTACCCAGCAATGCCGTGGTATGAAAAACCATGCGGCGCGAGACAAATATATCCAGCGAGAGTCTCGGGTCACGCGCAATCGCAACTGCCAGCACAGGCACTGCCAGGGCATTCACAAATCCACGCACCTCCCAGATAGTGGTATCCAGTTCCTGAAAAAGCAGCGCGGTGGCATAGAGGTAGAAATCGTAGGCAAATATAATGCCGAGCCCGATACACAGGTATTTAACAGCACGGCGGGATTCCACGTGAGCGTTGCGCATAATCTGCTCAACCAGTACAAGACCGGCAATGGCCAGCATCAAAAAGCCGGAATAGAGAACGTCAATACCGTTTAAATTGGTGACCGCCGCCCCCTTGAAGAGACGCAACAGCACGATGCCGACAAGCAGTATGGTGAAGCCCGCCACGAGCTGGGCCGCCCTGCGAAAACGCCGGCCTGAATGCTGGGTGTCTGTTACGGAAGAAACCAGCACATAACCCAGGAAAAGAAGCCAGGAAAAACTCCTGACCGGCTCAAGCAGATAGGATAAAAATGGCGCGCCGTAGTAAATTGAAAGCGCAGTAAAACCCAGCCACACGGTGCTGATGACGGAGGCAAACTTGAATGCATTCTTGCGCGAGCGGCCCTGCTGACCGGTGAGCAGGACCAGAGACAGGAGCAGGAACAGGGCGGCTCCCGACCCGAAACTTATGACGCCTGTATTAATCACCCGGGGCTACCTGATAACTCGTTAATTGTATGACCACGAAATCACACGGAAAAATAATGGCTCTTGTCCTGGTCGAGGAGGTAAATCAACGACTCCAGACAAAACACATTTCTTCTGATGACCCGCTTGTTGGCCGAATGAATTCGGCCCTACAATGGGGTCGAATAAATTTGGTCCGACAACTTGATCAGGTGTAGGGTCGAATTCATTCGACCAGGGGAAGAGCAACTATTTACCCTTACTCCCCGCCAACCTCTTTGTAGACGCGACGCGCTTCATCCACACCATCATAGGTGTATTCCTTGGCGACGGCCTTCGAGAGGATCTCCTTCGCTGCCCGGTTATCGCCCTGTTTGTAGTAGGTCATACCGAGGTGATAGCGGAAAACCGGGACATCGGGTGCCTTCTCCACCACGCCCGACAAGACCTCGGCCGCCTGATCATACTCACCCAACCTGTAATGAACCCAGCCCAGCGTGTCCAGCAGGACCGGCTGGTTGGTCTTTGCCAGCTTCAGGGCCAGTTCCCTGGCCCTGGCCAGGCTCTGCTCATCGTCCCGGTGCTCGGAAAGCATTACGGCAAGATTATTGACAACAATCACATTGTTCGGGTCCCTTTCATAGGCCTTTTCATAGATCTCGATGGCCGCGTCAAAGCGCTTCTCGCGCTCCCGAATCCCCGCCAGCCCCAGGGCAAAACGGGCATTGTCGGGCGCCGCGATGAGACCACGGTAATAGGCACTGGCCGCGTTCTCGAGGTCACCCTGTGATTCATACAGGCCCGCAAGACCCAGCAACAGGCGCTGGTCATCAAGCATCACCGCAAGCCCGTCCTGAAAGGCCTGAATTGCACCTTCCACATTGCCCTGCCTGGCGCGTGCAATTGCGATCTGTGTATATACAATACTGCTCCTGGCGTTCACTGCAAGCTGCTTGCTGAATTCCTGCTCGGCGCTGGCAAATTCCTGCTTTGCCATGTAGATCATGCCCAGCAGCATATGTGCGGCACGGTGTTCTGGGTTTTCCTCGAGGAGGGTCTTGAGACGTTCTACTGCCGCGTCGGCCTTGCCCATGGCAACCTGTGTATTGACCAGTTCGGTCAACACAAGCACCGAGTCCGGCTCACGCGCGAGCGCCTCTTCAAAGGCAGCCTCGGCTTCAGCATATTTCTTCTCCGCCTTGTACAGGCGTCCCTTCCCGAATGAACCCAGCCCGGTCGGAGAGACCTGCTCAAGCATTCCCAGGACCTCTTCAAGCGCCTCGGTATCACCCTGCTTGGCCAGTATCTCGGCCTTGGAACGCAGCGCATTGGCATTGGCCGGCTCGGCTTCAAGCGCTGCGTTGACCTGGTCAAGTGCACCTTCCAGATCGCCACCCTGTGAAATCAACGCCGCCAGGCGCAGGCGCGCCATCACATTATCCGGCTTCAGCTCAACTGCACGAAAGAAGTTTTCCTTTGCCAGTTCCGTTTCACCGCCTGCCAGGTGGGCCTGGGCCAGCAATGTCAACACCTCCAGCGAATCCGGCTGATCCTTCAGCACAGAGCGGAACGTTGCAACCGCTTCGGTATAGTCCTTTTCCTGCATGGCAATAAGGCCCTTCAGCCTCAGCGCCTGGCCGTCCTTCGGGTTTTCCTTTAGCACCTCAGCGACAAGCGCCTTTGCTTCATCAAACTTTTCTTGCCGGGCACGCAATGAGGCAATGGCCGTTTTGGCGGCCAGACCATCGGGTTCAACACCGAGCTTATCAACGACCGCCTGGAATATGGCTTCCGCCTTTTCCGGCTGTTTAGCCTGCAAGTACAAACGCGCCAGTGCAAACTGCAGTTTGGTCAAGTCCGGATGAGCCTTGACCATACCCTCAAGCTCAGTGATGGCCCGGTCATTATCATATTTACTGGCAAAGAAATTCGCCAGCAGCAGGTAGCGCTGTTCATCCTCGGGATCTGCAGCAATGGACTCCCGCAAGACTGCCTCGGCCTTGTCATTCTGGTCTGTCCGGGCGTAGTAAGAAGCGAGCGTCACACGATGCTGCAGGACGTCCGGATGACTACTGACAAGCCCTGTCATAATAGCCTCGGCCTTGTCATTTTCCTTCCGCTTGAGGTAGGCCTGGGCAAGCTGTAGCTGCAAGGTCACACTTTCTGCATTCGCGGCAACCGCGCTTTCCAGAACCTGCAGCGCAGCATCCGGCTTCTCCTGTTTCTCGTCGATAGCCGCCAGGAATACAGCAGCACCCTCATGGCCGGCATTTGCCGCCAGTACCTGCTGAAGTGTTGCGACTGATTCTTCCTCCTTGCCCTGGCGGTATAGAATGGTGGCTCGCAGCGTCAAGGCATCAGGATTTGATGGCTCCCTCGAAAGCGCCTCGCCAGCCTGTTCATCCGCCTTGTCGATATCCCCCGCGAGCACATAAAAACGCCCCAGGTGAATACGTGCATCCACATGCTCAGGGTCCAGCTCAACGGCCTTGCTGTAGTTTCCAAAGGCCTTGCGCCACTCCTGCTTCTTCTCTTCAATCTTGCCCAGATAATAATAGGGGGCCGCTGTTTTCGGATCGATCTGCAGGACATTCTTGAATTCAACCCGGGCCTTGTCGTAGTTTTCTTCTGCAAAATAGGCCTTGCCGCGCTCCATGTACTTGGCCTTGCGCTCCTCGGCACCCCCGCAGCCGGCCAGCAGGAAAACAATAAGCAGAACGACTGCAACCAATTTGCTGTTCTTCTCAAACCAAAACATGAGTGCCTCCAGGAGCATGTGCTTCATTTGAAGCATTGACGTTCATCAAGCAGGATTCCTTTACCTGTTGATTCTGAATGGATGATGCATCGATTGTGTGCAAGATGATTCTTCTTTAGCCACGGAAGCACACGGAAAAATACAAAAAGCCTTCTTTTTCAGGAGCATATTTTCTTTGCGATACAACATTTCAGTAAACATCCACTGTATCGCGCCTGAAGCCGTATCTACAAGATTTTTTTACTTTTCCGTGTATTTCCGTGTGCTTCCGTGGCTATTAAGAATCCTGACCCTCGTTATCAAGAAACCACTGATAGGTACTCTTGATCCCCTCCTCCAGGGAAATACCGGCCCGCCAGCCCAGGGCATTGATCCTCGAGGCATCCACCAGTTTACGCGGCGTGCCGTCCGGCTTGCT